>OCZU010000020.1_pt1 | contig 132390 bp, 105 predicted proteins | sample 1539001 | NCBI WGS metagenome assembly OCZU01 (sample SAMEA3539306, study PRJEB22396) | soil metagenome | biome: tundra; feature: field; material: soil | place: USA | collected 2010-05 | depth 0.15 m | reverse complement strand
GGATAAAACGACACAATCTACTAATTATTAACCGTCATTGTCAACAGAGTCGCTGTCAAGCATCCCCGGCAGCGGTCGTCGCGGACGCCGCTTGCGATGCACCCCGTGGTGCGCCCCCGCGCCACCAATCCCGCGCCCTGCAAGGCCTGCTTCACCCAGCTGTAGCTCAGTTCGATCTGGTGCTGGTCGCTCAGCTTCTCGTGAAAATGCTGCACGTTCAGATCGGGATAGCGGTCGCGGTACAGCCCCAACACCTGCTCCGCCGCCGCCAGCGGCACTCGCTTGGGAGAAGGCGTCCCACACCGGCGATCAAACAGTCCGTCGTAGCCGAACTCCTCATTGCGCTCCCGCCAGCGCCGCATGTGCCGATCGCTGATCCCCAGGATCTCGGCTGCCTGCCACCACGTGACCTTCTTCGCCATCGCCCGCTCCACCGCGGCCCTCGGATATCGCATCATGCTCCGCATGATCTCCTATCCTCGCCGCCAGAAAAGCGGACATCTCACGTGCTATCTCAACCGGACATATCATGTGCTACCGACAGGCGCCATCCCGACCCCATCCCAGCTGATCACCTCCTTGTCCATAGCCCCGCAGTCTGTTATTCCTCAAAATTCTCGCTTGCTATCGAAGCTTTGTTTTGTTCTGGACAAAGAAAATAAAACGATATAAAAAGAAACGTTCCGTTAGTGTTCGGAGCAGTTTCTGTGCTGCAAACAGCGGGAGGGTAGAGTCGGCTGCGAGGTTTGCTGCCGAGCCATTGATTGACACTGCATCACGTCCGCGGAAGGAGAATCACTATGAGAAAGACCATAGGAGTTGTCGTTTTTCTGATCAGTGTGGCCATGGTTGGGTTAGCGCAAGTCGATACCGGCAGCGTGGTCGGGACGGTCAAGGATGCCAGCGGCGCCATACTGCCCGGCGTCACCGTCACAGCTACCAACACGGACACAGGTATTGCCACTGCGACAAAAACGGAGCAGAACGGCGATTACGTGATTACTCCGCTCCATATCGGCCGATACTCTGTTTCCGTCGAAGCCACCGGCTTCCATCGCGAAATTCGCAAGGACATCGTGCTCGATGTGCAGCAGAGCATCCGGCTGGACTTCAGTCTTAACATCGGTGCAGTTTCGGAAACGATGGAAGTAAAAGGAGCTACTCCGCTGCTCGAAACCGAGAGCGCATCCCTGGGCAACGTTGTGACCGCCGAAACGGTTGAGGAGTTGCCCCTGAACGGGCGGCGCTACACGGACCTCGCAGAACTCACCTCGGGGGTGGCCAAGGTCATCGAGGGACCGGTCAACGGCGGCAGCACACCGACGAACGGGAACGCGGGGGGAAGCTTCGCGGTCAATGGCACTCGCGGGGATCAGAACAACTTTATTCTCGACGGCGTCGACAACAACTCCAACGACAACGGAGATGTGGCTGTACTGAGCAGCGTTGACTCCATCGCCGAATTCAAGATAGAGACCTCGAACTACTCGCCAGAATTCGGCCGCAGCGGCGGCGCGGTCATCAACGCCACTACCAAGTCGGGCACAAACAAGTTCCACGGCAGCGCCTGGGAATTCCTGCGCAATGACGCCTTCGATGCCGCGCAATACGGTTTTGGCTCTGTCTTGACTAAAGCGCCTTACAAGCAAAACCAGTTTGGGGCGACGTTCGGCGGACCCATAAAAAAAGAAAAAGCGTTTTTCTTCGTCGATTACGAAGGAACACGCATCCGCCAGGCGCAAAGCGATATTGTCACTGTGCCGACCGACGGCACAAACGGCACGTCCAACGAGCGGGCCGGAGATTTCAGCGGCATTCTGGGTGGGCAATCAATGATTTGCGGCGCCGACGGAGCCTCGGCTTGCGTCGATGCCCTGGGTCGCCCTGTCTACACGAACGAAATCTACAACCCGATCCCGGACCCATCGACCGGCGTGCGCAACGGCTTCGGATTTGATCCAGCTACCGGGCAGCCCCTAGCGGGACAGGCAAATATCATTCCCGCGGGAAGCCTGAACAGCCTTGGACTGAACTATGCCGCTCTTTATCCTGCGCCGAACCAGCCGGGACCGAACGGAGACTATTCGACCCTCAACTATGCGGTGAATGCGCCCGGAAATGACCGGGTCGATCAGATGGATGTGCGGACGGATGAGAATCTCACGGACAAAATCCAGCTCTTCCAAAGATTTTCGTACATCAAGGACACACGTTTTCAGGCACCGGTGTTCTCAGGCATTGCAGACGGAGGCAGTTACAACACCGGGGGGCGGCCTTTGGACACAGAGGGGGCGGTATTCGGCTTGAATTATGCCATCAAGTCGAACATGGTAAACGCATTCCGCGTCGGATTTAACCGCGTCCACTACATCTCCAACTCTCCTTCCTATGGGCAGCAATTCCCGCCGGCTAACCTGCAGTTGCCCGGTGTGCCAAACGATCCCCTCATCAATGGATTGTCTTGGTTTGCTCCCAGCGCATACGCGGGGCTGGGCGAGCCCCTGTTTACGCCGACCCGCAGCACCAGCCAGGACATCCAGATTAACGACACGTTAAATATTGTGCACGGGAAGCACTTGCTCAAGTTTGGACCGCAGTTTCACTTTGACCAGTTCAACCTTCTGCAGGTCGGCCAGCCCCGCGGGAACCTGTCGTTTAGCGGCCAATTCACCTCCGATTCCGGCGGGCTGGGAGATGGCAGCGGCAACGGCCTGGCTGACATGCTGGTGGGGCTGCCGATCACATCGATCATTTCGACAGAGGTATATTTCGGCAATCGCCAGCACTCGTACGGGGCGTTCGTTCAGGATACTTACAGAGCAACGTCGAAGCTGACGCTGGACCTTGGGCTGCGCTGGGACTATGCGACACCTGTTTACGAATCCCAGCATCGCCAGAGCAATTGGGATTACACGAAGGGAATCCTCGTTACGGCGGGGACTCCCGGTTATCCGAAGAACCTGGCGACCCCGGCCAAAGACAACATCGCCCCGCGCATTGGCTTGGCCTACAGCCCTTTCCCGTCCAAGCCATTCGTGATTCGGGGAGGGTATGGGCGCTTTTTTGTCTTCTATGAAATCCGCACGGGCGACCCGCTGCAAGTCGACTACAATATCCCGTTCTTCTTCGAACCTACATTCAACAGCGATGGCATAACGCCTTCGCAAGTTACCCTGACGTCTGGATTCCCGGCCCTCAATGCGAGCGAGGCGCCCTTCGCGAATGTGACCAGCCAAGACTGGAATCCTCGCACGCCGGTTTATGACCAGTGGAATCTGAATCTCGAATACCAACTGCCGGGCCAGATTCTAATCAGTCCGGGCTATGTCGGGACGAAAGGCACTCACCTGCAAGTCCTGCGCGACTACAACCAGATTCCCACGCCCCAGTCGACGTACGACCCGACCTTGGCTCCGTACTGCGATCCGACGGCCACCCTCCAATGCCAATATGGGACTTTCACGTCCATCACGAATAAAGGAAATTCCACGTATCACGCATTTCAGATCAAGGCCGAAAAGCGGACCAGCCATGGCTTGTATTTCCTGAGTGCATTTACTTTCGGCAAAGCCATCAACGACCAGCCCGAAATCTGCTGCAACGCTCCGTGGCCGCAGGACAGCTACAATATCGCGGCAGAAAAAGGGCTGGCGGATTTCGATAATCGCAAGCGCTGGGTGAATAGCGTCGACTACCTGCTGCCTGTGGGAAAAGGCCAACAGTTCATGAACCGGGGTGGCCTGGCCAATGCGATTCTTGGCGGATGGCACTTAGGCGGAATTATTACGCTCCGCTCGGGCTTCCCCTTCTCGCCAGCAATCGGATTCGACCCAAGCAACACGGGTTCTCCGGGGTTGCAGCGCTCCAACCAGATCGGTAGTGGAGCTCTCCCGCATCCCAGTCCGAACTTGTGGTTCAATCCAAACGACTTTCCGATTCCTAACTGCCCCAACGGTTGTTTCGGCAATGCGCACAAGAACATTCTTGAAGGACCGGGAGAGAAAACAGCAGACTTGTCGGCGCGAAAAATGTTCAACGTGACAGAGCGGGTCAATCTTGAGTTTCGGGCCGAGTTTTTCAACGCCTTCAACCATGCGGTCTTTTCTCAACCCGATAATTACATCACCGATGGCCCTGGAGCTACCGGCGTGATCACGTCCACGGTGATACCGCAGCGGCAGATTCAGTTTGCTCTGAAGTTGGCCTTCTAGTTCTTCAGCTTCCCAGGGTAATTTACGAGACTCCTGGGAAGCGAGGAGTCTGTTAGTGATAGGTCTGGCAAATTCAGGATTCGCTGGACTTTTGTAGCCAATCATGCCGAGGCGCGTCTTGAGATTCCACCGGGCAGATCACCCGGTTGGGGCCACGAAACCTGTTCGCGAGCTGCAGCCGAGTAACCGAAGGAGGACATGACTTCGATGAAGCGCAGAGACTTTCTCAAGACTAGTGTCGCATTGGCGGTGGCTGCTGAACTCGGAACCGGTAAAGCGAAAGCATTCGTTCCCGCTCACAACTGGGCAAAGTACGATTTCGGATCTGGCCCTCCGGTTACCGATCGCCTGAATCAGGGCCCCTTCTCGCAGTATCCTCCGGATGCCGTCATTCCCACGGATGAAGTGGTGATGACGACGACTCCGTCGGAAGAAGTCGTGCCGAACTATGGCAAAGGGCTGATCACGTACATCACTGCCGATATGGGTACGGACGAAATCAAATCGGACAACGTCTCTCAATCGATTGAGGATCTGGTTCGATTTCCGCTAGGGCAGCAGCTCTATGTAAGGCCGACGTGGCGGGAAGTCCAGCCACGGCCCGGACGGCTTGAGATGCCGGATTATCTCAAACTCGTTTTCGATCTGGCGAAGAAGAATAACAAACGGGTCGGCTTGCGCGTTCAGATGAGCGCTCCAGACTATACACACGCTGCGGCCCTGCCTGACTTCGTCCTCGAAAAAGTGCCGAAGGTCGACCTTGTGATGAATCCGAAAGAGAGCAGCGCGGCGGCAGAAAGATACTTACGGAATCCGCATGCGCGCTATCAGCCGCGGTTCGACGATCCTTTCTTCCAGCAAGCATTCAAAGAGCTGGTTGGCCTGCTGGCGGCGGAATTCGACGGAAATTCCTCCATCGAGTTCATCGATACCTTCATGTACGGGTTTTGGGGCGAAGGTCACACATGGCCATTCGCCAACAATCCTTTCCCCGACTACCAGACTGCCGAGCGCACCTGGATCAACATGCTCGAAGTTCAGTTGGAGAGCTTTAAGAAAACTCCATTGCTGACCAACACCCAACCTGACTACAGCCGCGTTGGCAACTCGGAGCTCGTTGACCGCACCATCCGCAGCAATAACTGGATTCGCAGCGACACCATCTTCATCGAGAACGAGCAGATCGAAGCCCTGAGTAATCGGCCACCCTGGATCGGGGCAGTGCTCGAGCAGCCGCTTCCCGGCAAACCTCCTGACATGGCCGCGGCGCAGGAAGGAATATCGCCGGCGGAGAACATGATCGCTCACGTGATCGATGTCGGCGCGAATTACTGGACACTCTGGAACTTCCACCAGATCAATCCCAAGACTCTCATGGCCTACTACCAGGCATCGCCAACGTGGTTCGACCGGATTAATCGCCGAATCGGCTATCGCGTGAGGCCGTCCTTCATCTGGAACTATGAAGACTCAGGGTACCAAGGCCTGATCATTGGCTTCGCCAATGACGGCATCGCCGGTGTTCCGGGCGTGCTGCGCGTCACTGTCGAGAGTGAGGATGGAAAGGCGTTGAAGACTGGCTGCTTAGACCCCGGCTATCCACTACCGGGCAAAATCCGGCAGGCGCAGTTCATACTTCCGCAAGGAACGAAATGGAAGGGACTCAAACTCAAAGCGGAGATCGAAGTGAAGGGCATGCGCTATCCGGTGCGTTGGGCCTGCCACCAGAAGCTGAATGATGATGGCTCACTCACTCTGCGTCCCAACCTGCGTCCGGATGTTTAAGCGCAACGGCTAATCGATCGGCAAAGAATTGGGAATTTCAGCGGATTCGAATCTGAGGGTGCGCACGGGGTTCGTGTTGTCATCGATCTCGAACGTACCGAAAACATCATAGGGAGGCGCATTCATGCGGAGGCGAGATTTCGTTAAAATGGGAGCGGTTCTGGGAGCGGTAAGCACTCTCATGCGTCCGCGGATGTGGGCCGATGTTCCCGACCATCTATGGGAAGGCTATGACTTCGGCTGCCCGACCGTAACCAACCGCCTCGATCAGGGCCCATTTGGCATCGCCCAAGATGAAGGTTGGTACACGATTTTCGCCACGCAGCCCTCTCGCAATCACATCCGAAATTTCGGCACGGGCTTGGTCGGCTACACGTGGGAGGAAAACGGTCCAGCTCTAACCGTGCAGTGTGGCAAGGAGACGCTAGAACAAAGCGTGGAAAAAATGGCATCCCAGCCATTCGTCGACGTCTTGTACATCCGGTGCGACTGGCGAGACGTACAGACCGGTCCCGGAAAGCTGCAACTCTCTCCTGTTTGGGAAGCCACATTCGATGCCGCCAAGAGTCACAATCTAGGCGTCGGTTTCCGCATCCAACTCTCCAGCCCAAATATCCAACCGCACAAGCTCTCGATGCCGGACTTCCTGCACGACAAAGTTCCCATCGTCAACATCGGCCACAAATCGAAGGAGCACCACAGCAGCTTTGATTTCTACGAGCCGCGCTATGACTCCCCCGAATTTCAAAGAGCCTTTACCGAGTTGAATGAGTTGCTCGCCGTGAAATTCGAGAGCAATCCCCAGTTGGAGTATATGGACTTGATGATGTACGGATTCTGGGGAGAAGGTCACACGAACGATTTGCCCAACCCGTTTCCCGACTACTTGACCGCTGAAAAGACCTTTGTTCACATGGCCCAGCTCCAGATCGATGCCTGGAAGAAGACTCCTCTGGCGGTCAACACCCAGCCCGACATCAGCAATGTGGGCAACCGGCAGGTGCAGGATATGGCTGTTCGTGCGGGATGTTGGCTGCGCTCCGACAGTCTCATTATGGATGAACCCATCCAAATTGAAGAACTCGGTCATCGTCCACCCTGGGTCGCCATCGTCATGGAAGATGGTGAAAACCGCCACTATGTGCTCCCCGAGTTTGCTGCCGAGGAGAAAGCTTGCCTGAGCAAATTGTCCAACTCGATGCTTACGTTTGTTGGACCGGACGACGAAGCCCTGCCGAACGACGATTATCCTCACCGCATCGGAGGCCCGATCGATCGGCCCTATCGCGAGAGCGCGAGCTTTCACGCCCTTGATATCGGAACGAACTATTTTGGCCTCTGGACGGAAGCCGATAACATCCGGCGCTACTACGAAAAGTATCCCGATTCGCTCCGCGCCATGGAGCAACGGCTCGGGTACCGGGTGCGCCCGTCCATAATCTGGCAGAGAAAACGCTACGACACGATGGAACTGATTCTGGGCATCGTCAACGATGGCGTCGCCGGCGTGCCGGGAATTCTAGGCATCTACGCCGAGACCCCTGACGGCCGAGTCAAAGTGGGAGGCAATCTTGATGCGGGCCAACCGTTTGCCGGCAAATTGCGCCAGGCCTCGATTATTCTCCCAAAGGACATGGACGGTCAGCAGATCAGTCTGCGGGCTGAACTTGAGATCAAGGGGGTGCGTAGGCCCGTCCACTGGGCTTGCCACGAGCGAACCAACCCCGACGGTTCCTTGACCATTCGTCTTAAAAAGGGCAGCGATCCAGACTGGAAAAAGGGAGTATAAGTATTCTCGTTCACGCGAGCCGACAGTACATAGACTCTCGAAAGGTCTGAACCATGGAACTGCGGCAGCTTTTGTTCCGGCAGTCGGTGATTCGTCGACGTTCGAGTCTGCGACGAGCGTTATCTGCCGCACTCGCCGCTGTACTCCTTGCGCTCCCGGGGGGCAACCGCGGACGACAAGCCTCCGCGCAAGTGGATTTGCAGCGCGGCCTAATCGTGCTGGAGGAAACCAAGAATGACGAGCCGCGTGTTGTGCCGCTACCGGCGCAGCTTATAAACATGCTGGCCGCAATCGAGCCGAAGGAAGGCCGCGTGTTCGACACTACCAACCTGCGCAAGGAATGGATGAAGGCTTGCGCGGGCTGCGGGCTGGGCGAGATAATAGAAGTGGAAGGCAAACCGTACGACCCGCGCTACAAAGGACTGACGCTGCACGACCTGCGCCGGTCTGCTGTGCGCAATCTGGTTACAATTGCAGGCGTGCCCGAACGAATCGCGATGAAGATTACCGGCCACAAAACGCGCAGCGTGTTCGACCGCTACCACATCGTCAACACAGCGGACGTACAGGGCGCAATGGCGGCGTGAGAGCTTGCTTCACAAAATCTTCCGCCCCAAAAGTTAGGGTATAGTAAGGGTAAACCACCGTAGCGCGTACTATCGGCCAAACCGCGTAAGCTGTTGCAATCCAAATAGATGGCGCTATCGTCTAGGGGTTAGGACGGAAGATTCTCAATCTTCAAACCCGGGTTCGATTCCCGGTAGCGCTACCAGCTTTTCTTAAGTGTTCATTTCCAAGCGCATCCTGGTTCTCTCGTATGTTTGGGCTGCGCGTATGCCTGCGCTTGAAAATCTCCTGTGGAAAAGCCACGGGAGATTGCCGGCGGCAATGAGTTACCTGTTGGCGCAAACGGATGGAAAGCCCAGGACCGGGATCACCATGGCGGCTTCCAGTTTTACTGGCCCTCGTGCAGCTCACGAATCCAAATATTCCGAAAGCGCACCGGGTTACCGTGATCCTGCAGACTCAGTGGCAGCTTGTCCGGCGTTGGCTTGTAGGGAGGGCGCTCGTGGTGCGCGGTAGGACCCGACAGTTCCACGTTGTCCTGTACGAGCACTCCGTTGTGCAGCACCGTCACCCGCGCCGGATGCAGCACCTTGCCATCTTTATCGAAATGGGGAGCGTGAAAAATCACGTCATAGGTCTGCCACTGTCCCGGCGGCCGGGAGGCATTCCCCTGCGGCGGAAATTGCCCATACAGCGCTGAGGCCTCGCCGTCGGCGTAGGTTTTATTCTGATAGGAATCCAGGACCTGGATTTCGTAGAGGCCCATCAAAAACACGCCACTATTACCGCGTTCCTGACCCTCGCCAACGGGAGGCACAGGCTCCCTGAACTCGACATGTAGTTGGCAGTCACCGAACGGCTGGCGCGTATGGATGTAGCCGGTATGGGGCAACACTTCCATGTAGCCATCCGCAACTTTCCACTTCGCGGGCTGGCCATCTTCGCCCAACCACTGGGAAAGATCCTTGCCATCGAATAACACAACGGCATCGGATGGAGGATGCCCCGGCCCATCCTGCGTGCTCAGTGTTCCAGGCTCAATCACCGGAGGCAAGGGGCGATCCGGATCGTTTGGCTTCCAGCGCGAATCCACCTGCGCCATGGAAAGGTGGGCAATCGAGAGCGCCAGGGCTAGTACGGAGAAAATTGTTCTCATTGGCAGATACCTCGTTGCCAAGATACACGAGATTGCACTACCTGAGACACAGCCGTTGGCCGGAGCGCGAGGCAAGTCAGCGTTGAGCTTGGACTGACAGCCCCCAGCGCTGAATAGCTTGTTGCCGCATCGGGAGAGAGCGACGACATTGGTTCGATTACCTGTGGTTCTCCCAACAACGCGAAGCTTTAGCGGCCGGTTACCTGCGCGATTACCTGGTGTTACTCATGGTGGGTTACCACCATCGCGCCCTCAGACGAAATCCCTCCTCTTGCTATGCAAAGGATTGCACGTGAGTTGTTTGCTCGATGCTAAGTTATACATTCTTCGAACCGCGGCCATGGCTACTGCATTGCACGATAAAGAAGCAGCACAGGATTGCAAGAAAATCCTGAGATCGAGCGACGGTTTCGCAGAGGCTGCAAACCTGGTCTTTGCGAGAAAAAATGTCGGGGTAACCGTTTCTCGTTGTCTTTTTTGTGCGCAGATTTGGAACGAATGTCCGGGCGGCGCAGCAAAAAGAGACGTCCGGTCCAGGGGAGGAAATGACAGAAATGCGGGCACTTCGTTTTGCAGGAATCTTTCTTTTTATTCTGGCTATGCTGTGGGTGTGCACCGGTTCGGCGCTGGCCAATTCAACCGTCGATATGCAGCTGGTCAGCGTGGGGGCAAACAATGCTGGCGGCGTCTATACCTATCCGTACTACTTCTCGATCAATGGCGGCGCACCGGTCGCACTGGTCTGCGATAGCTACGACAATCACGTGACGATCGGAGAGACCTGGCAGGCGCACGTGGTTGGACTGCTGAGCGGGCAGGGACTGTATGGCAACCAACTCCTCGATTACAAGGCCGCGGGATTGATCTTTAAGAGCATCCTCAACGGCACGCTGAATGTGAACGTGGGCAACTATGCCATCTGGGGTCTGTTCTCGACGAACGCGCAGAACTCCTCGTATTTTCAGTCGAGCGGCGCGGGCGGCATCGAGCAGCTATACCTTACCCAGGCGGGAAGCGCGCCGAACAGCGCGTTCAACGGTCTGGTCCTCTACACGCCGATCTCGGGCACGCAGTCCGCGAACGAGACGCCGCAGGAATACATCGGCTACTCGCCTGTACCGGAGCCTGGCACGATGATCCTGTTTGGCACCGGCATGCTCTCATTGGCTGGGATGGTCCGCCGCAAACTGAAGCCGCAGAACTGAAAAAGACCGACGCGTAGTCTAACGCTGGACGCTGGTGGGAAAGCCGTCGCGGTGGAGCGCTAACCTCCATCGGGCGGCATTTTTATTAAGCCCGCACAGCGCGAGAGCTTCTGGGCGACACCGATAGTGCTATGCCGCTTTAGATTCGCATCCTTTACGCTCGCAGGCTAATCTAAATGGGACTATTGACCAGTGAGGATACTTATGCGTTTTCGTGCTAGCAGGATCGCCTCGGCAGTTCTTTTTTCTCTTCTTCCCGTGGCCGCGTTGCCAGCGGTCGATAAACCCTTTCATGACGCCCCCGCGTCGGCGAAAGCCCAGAAGAATCCGTATGCGGGACAGCAGACCGCGGCGGATGCCGGGAAGCAAGTCTATGCGCGGAACTGCCTGGCTTGTCACGGTAAGACGGGACAGGGCACTGGTAACGTGCCGTCTCTCGTGGATGGAAAACTGCATGGGGTAACCGCAGGCGAGATTTTCTGGTTCGTCACCAAGGGAGACAAAGATAACGGCATGCCTTCATGGGCGGCTCTGCCCGAGCAGAAACGCTGGCAGGTGGTGACGTATGTGGAGTCTATGGCGTCGGGCAAGCCGGCCGCTGGTCCAACCTCGGCCCCACAGCCGGAAGTTGCCGGGACGAAGATAAAGGCTGCGCCCCCCAACGCGCCATTCACGGATTTCCGCTATGAGAAGCCAGGGGCGACGCGCAAGATTATGGTGAAGGATCTCCCGCAGCCGTATGCGACCGATTCGGCGGAGAAAGGCGCCGAGGTGGTTGCGCGTCCAGAGAATGCGTGGCCGGTGGCGCCTGCCGGCTTCAAGGTAGAACTCTTCGCAGAGGGGTTCGACAATCCGCGCTGGCTGCGGACTGCTCCCAATGGTGACATCTTCCTGGCGGAGAGCAATGCCGGGCGCATTCGGGTATTCCGGGGAATTACGGCTGAAGGCAAGCCGGAGCAGACGGAGATTTTCGCGAGCGGCTTAAGCAAGCCGTATGGGATTGCGTTTTATCCGCCGGGGCCGGATCCGCAGTGGATCTATGTGGGCAACACCAATGAGGTGATTCGCTTCCCGTATCACAATGGAGATTTGAAGGCCAGCGGCGCGCCGCAACATATTGCCGATCTGCCCACGGGCGGGCACTGGACGCGTGCGATCGAGTTCTCTCCGGATGGCAAGAAGATGTTCGTAGGAGTGGGTTCGGCGTCGAACGATGACGATGTGGACACACACCCGGGGGAGAAAGGACGCGCTGACATTCTGACGTGTGATCCTTCGAATTGCGAACTGCAGGTGTATGCCTACGGCATTCGCAACGCTGGAGGCGGAATCGCGATCAATCCTCAGACGGGCGAGTTGTGGTGCTCGGTGAATGAACGCGACGCACTGGGCGACAACCTTGTGCCCGACTACATCACGCACGTACAGGAGGGCGGGTTCTATGGCTGGCCGTGGTGGTATATGGGGGCGCATCAGGATCCGCGGCAGCAGGGGAAGCATCCTGAGTTGAAGGATAAAGCGATTGTTCCTGACGTGCTGCTGCAGCCGCACAATGCGTCTCTGGAATTGACGTTCTATCAGAGCGACAAATTTCCGGCGGAATATCGCGGAGATATTTTTGCTTCAGAACATGGATCGTGGAACAGGGCGGTGCGCGTGGGCTATGAAGTGATCCGTGTGCCGCTACACCAGACGGGAAAGGCCACGGGCGAGTATCAGGACTTTCTGACCGGATTCGTGCTGCCCGACGGCCATGTCTGGGGGCGTCCGGTAGGAATCGCGGTGGCGCCGGATGGCTCGCTGCTGGTGAGCGACGACGGGTCGAACTCGATCTGGAGAGTTAGCTACACGGGAAAGTAGAGCGCGGATTTGTGTAGCGCCGCCGTCTCGGCGGCTGTGGTTGGGGGCGTCCCCTCGCGCCCGTGCGAGGGCAAGGTTGCCCTTCGACAAGCTCAGGGCAGGCTCTCGCGACAGCCGGCAAGATGCCTGCGCTACATCTTTTAGTGGAAGTCGTGCGAGATGGTTTCCGCCTTCGTGACGAACAGCGGGAGCACGCGTTCGGCTTTGACGGAGATGACGTTGTCCTGATTTTGCAGGATGCCTTCGATGGCGAGGAATTTCTCGCTGGCTAGCAATAGTCGATTCTGATGGAACAGGTCGGGCGTGATGATGGCGTTGGCCACGCCGGTTTCATCTTCCAGACTTAAAAACACAAATCCTTTTGCAGTTCCTGGGCGCTGGCGGACAATGACGCAGCCGCCGATGCGGAGACGCTTGCCGCTGGGAATGTCGCGCAGTTCGCTGGCGCGGCGAATTCCCATGGCATTGAGCCATTCGCGGCGGTAGGCCATGGGATGCGGGCCTACGGTCAGTCCGGTGCCGTGGAAGTCGGCGACCAGGCGCTCTTCGTGGTTCATGGGCTGCAGTGGCGAGGGCGAGTCGGGCTCGGGCTGGTTTTCGAGCAGCGGGCCGGAGCCGCGGACGGCGCGCTCCACCTGCCAGAGTGCGTCGCGGCGGTGGAGTTTTGAGTTTTGAGTTGCGAGTACCGAGTACCGAGATTCCTCCGCCCCTCGCTTGCGCTCGGGGGTCGGAATGACAAAGGTTTTAGGGGCAACTGCATTCAGCGCGCCGATTTCCGCCAGCGTAGTGAGTTCGTCCTTGCGCAGCTCGGGGACGCGGCGGGTGAGATCGTGAATGGATGCGAAGGGAAGGCGCGTGCGTTCGCGGACCAGAGCCTGAGCGGCTTCTTCGCGCAGGCCGCGGACGTAGCGTAGGCCCATGCGGAGGGCAATATTCTTTCGCCCCTCCGGGGCTTTTTCATTTTCGGCGTCTAACCCACGGCTTACGCCGTGGGCTGCATTCTGACGCCGCTCCGCGGCTGAGGTTTTACTGGCAACTGGCAATTGGCCATCGGCCACTGGCAACTGACCACCGGCAACTGACCACTGGCGACTGGCCACGGTTTCACCGGTTTTGCTGACAGCTGACAGCTGACAGCTGACAGCTTCCAGCGTGCACATCCAATCTGAGCACGTCACATCCACGGGAAGAATTTTCAGGCCATGGCGCTGCGCGTCTTTGACAATGGTGGCGGGAGAATAAAATCCCATAGGCTGGTTGTTGAGCAGGGCGGCGGTGAATGCGGCTAGGTAGCGGCACTTCAGATAGGCGCTGGCGTAGGCGATCAGGGCGAAGCTGGCCGCGTGTGATTCGGGAAATCCGTAGAGCGCGAAGGAAGTGATGGAGAGAATGATCTCTTCTTGCGCCCTGGGTGGAATTCCATTGTGCTTCATGCCGGCGCGCAGTTTGGCTTCGATTTCGCGCATGCGCGCCTGCGAGCGTTTGAAGCCCATGGCGCGGCGCAGTTCTTCCGCCTCGCCTCCGGTGAAGTTGGCCGCGATCATGGCGACCCGCAGCAGTTGTTCCTGAAAGAGCGGAACGCCGAGCGTGCGCTTAAGCACCGGTTCGAGTGATGGATGCGGATAGGTGACTTCTTCGCGTCCCTGGCGGCGAAGGATGAAGGGATTCACCATCTGACCGACGATTGGTCCGGGGCGGATGATCGCTACCTGCACCACGATGTCATAGAAATGCTGCGGACGCAGGCGCGGCAGAGATGCCATTTGCGCGCGGCTTTCCACCTGAAACAATCCCACCGTGTCGGCTTGCTGCAGTGCGGAATACACCTGCGGATCGTCGGGCGGAAGATGCGCCAGGTCGACCTCTTCGTGATAGTGGTCGCGGATGAGTTCGATGGAATCTTTGAGCACGGCCATCATGCCGAGGCCAAGCAGATCGACTTTGACGATGCCCATGTCGGCGCAATCCTCTTTGTCCCACTGCACGACGACGCGGCCGGGCATGGAGGCGGGCTCGAGCGGGACCACGGAGTCGAGTTGTCCCTGGCAGATGACCATGCCGCCCGAGTGCTGGCCAAGATGGCGCGGCATGTCCTGTACGGCGAGGCACAGCTCGTAATATTTGCGCAGGCGGGGATGGTTGAGATCGAGTCCGGCATCGCGGAAGCGGCGGTCGAGCGCATCGTTTTCGTCGCGGAATTCCCAGGTGGCGACGGCGGCGGAAATTTTGTTGAGCGTTTCCGGATCGAAGCCCAGAGCTTTGCCCATTTCGCGCGCGGCCATGCGGTTGCGATAAGTGATGACATTGGCGGTCATGGCGGCGCCGCGTTCGCCGTAACGCTGGTAAACATACTGGATGACTTTTTCGCGTTCGTCGCCGCTGGGCAGGTCGAGATCGATGTCGGGCCATTCGCCGCGTTCTTCGGAAAGAAAACGCTCGAAGAGCAGTTCCATGCTGACGGCATCGACCGCCGTGATGCCGAGCGAGTAGCAGACGGCGCTATTGGCGGCGGAGCCACGGCCTTGCGCCAGAATGTTTTGCTCGCGGCAGAAGCGGACCAGATCCCAGACGATGAGGAAGTATCCGGCCAGGTTGAGTTTCTCGATGAGGGACAGTTCGCGCTCAATCTGGCGCCGGGCACGGGCTTGCATGTTTTGGGAGGCGGGGCCATAGCGCTTGCGAAAACCTTCCCAGGCGCGTTCGCGCAGAAATGAGTTCATGGTCTCGCCTTCGGGCACGGGATAGCGCGGGAATTCGTAGCCGAGATCGTTGAGTGTGAATTCCAGGCGAGAGGAAAGTTCGAGCGTGTTGGCGATGGCTTCCGGCAGGTCGGCAAAGAGTTGCTGCATTTCCTGCGGAGATTTCAGAAAGCGCTCGGCATTGCGGGTAAGCAATCGTCCGGCGGTGGACAAAGTGCGGTGGTTGCGGATGGCGGTGAATGCGTCACAAAGTTGGCGACCTTGGGCGATGGCGTAGCAGACTCCATTGGTGGCCAGCAGAGGAAGATTCAGCGAACGAGCAATGGTGATGGCGGCTCGATTGCGGGATTCTTCTTCGCGTTGGAAATGACGTTGTAATTCGACGTAGACGTTTCCGAGGCCGAAGATTCCGACCAGTTGATCGATTCGCCGTCGAGCTTCTTCGATTCCGCCTTGTTGCAAGGCTGCTGCCAGGGGGCCCTCCGCACCGCCAGTGAGGCAGATGAGGCCGTGGGCGTGCTCTTCGAGTTCTTCTGCGCGGACGGAGCCCTCGCCCTTTTTGGCGCGCAACTTCATTTTGGTGATCAGGCGGCAGAGGTTTTGGTAGCCGGCGCGGGAGGAGACTAAGAGTGGAAGACGAAATTCACCACGGAGGCACTGAGGCACGGAGGAATACAATTTTTGATTGTTGATTTTTGATTGTTGATTTGTTTTCTCCGGGACTCTGTGACTCCGTGGTAAAACCGCCGTTACTTCCGCTCCCATGTGCGCCTTGATGCCGATTTTATTTGCAGCCAAGTGAAAGCGTGGCGCGCCGTACACACCGTCGGTGTCGAGCAGCGCCATGGCGGACATGCCGAGATGAGCGCACACTCCAGCCAACTCCTCGGGCAGGGACGCGCCTTCGAGAAAGCTGAAAGCAGAGCGGGCGTGAAGCTCAATGTAGGACATCAGTTCCCAGTTCCCAAGTTTTCGGTTCTCAGTTAAAACAGTTCTTCCTCTTGGGGAGAAGCGTTGACTGAGAACTGAGAACTCGCACTTCAGTCATACGTTCCTTCTACGAACCAGCCGCCGCCGAGCAAATCGTGCACCAGGCGGTAGAAAGAAACAGCTTCTCCGTTTCGTAAGGCGAGGTCCCACTCGTCGCGGGACCAGGCTTCGCGTTCCCACCAATCGCCGGAGGCGCGCCATGGGCCGGCTTTCCAGAGCACGCTGCCGTGCACTTCTTTTTTCTTGGTGCACGCCAGATGCATCGGCTGACCATTTTCAACTGTCACATTGGCGCGCAGCGGGGGACGGAAGCGGCGCAGAGCTGTGACAATCGACTTTTCTTCAGCTGGGTCGAAAGCTTTTCCGCGCTCACTTTTTTGTGGGGCCTCAGCCACAAAGCGGCGCATGCGGAATCCCTCCGGATGGTGCGTGTCGAGCAACTGCAGCGCTCCAACGTTGTTTTCGCCGACCATGCCTGCGATGCGGGCGAGGGTGAGTTCCAGTTTTTCCGGCTCCGGCGAGGGAGGCAGGAACAGACCACTCTGGGCGGAACGCGGGCGTGCCGGTTCGGCCGCCAGGTGAATTTTCACGATGGGCGCGCCCGGCGGATGCGCATTTAAATCCAGTTGCAGCAATTTGAGTAAAACCTTGGCGTCGAGCATGGGAAGGGGCAGGCGCAGAGTGCGGCAGAATTTGTTTTGCCGGCGGGAAATAAATTGGGACGCCTCGGGCCGGGCTTCGGCAGACGCGTCGCTCTCGCTGGAAATGCCGGAACTTTCAAATTCCGGTTCGAAATCAATGCCGGTCAGGTTCGCGAGTTCCAGTGTGAGGCGCAGTTCCTGCGTGGCCAGGGCACGCGAACCTAACCGAACGCAGAGTTGTTCGAGCAGGCGATTCAGCAGGAAGGCCAGAGGTTCGAGCAGGACGATGGCATGCTCCAGTTCGACGGCTTCTTCAAATACCAACGGCACTTCCACGGGAATCAGAGTGCGCGAAGCGGCGCCACGCGCTAACTGCTGCAGACGCAGACCTTCCTGTCCGAGACGTTCGCTGAGCGCAACTTCCGGCAAAGAGGCCAGGGCGCGCAAGTTGCGTACGCCCCAGCGGTCGAGTATTTCGAGCAGACGGTCGGCGGCTTTTTTCTGATCGCCTTCCAGTCGGCCCGCAAACAGCGCTTCCAACGGCAATGACCCCAGTCGCTCTGCTTCTTTGCCTGAAGGAATCACGTTGACGCCGGAAAAACCACGGGCGGCGAGCACGGCCGCATCGGGATTGGAAGCTACGGCAATGTTGGCTTCGAGTCCGAGAGTGGCCGCGCGGTTGTAGATCGCGCGAGAAATTTCCGGCAAAGATCCAAGAAGAGATTCCATGCCCGCGAGATCGAGCAGGGCTGTGTCGCAGGCGGCATCTTCCACGCACGGAGAGAACGACTGGGCGCAGTCGAGCAGAACTGCATGCGCGGTAGATTCCTGCAGCGGAGAGCGTGGGCGTAGGGTGAGATCCGAGCACAGTTCGGCTTGTGCCTTGGTCATGCCTGGCGCGATGCCCATGCGGGCGGCTTTTTCATTGACCGCTAAAGTTTTTTCCAGCGGAGGTTTGCCTTCGAAAATGGCGATGGCATGCGCCTGCAGTTCTGGTTCGGCGCGGAGTGCAGCCGCCACGGGAAAATTCGGCACGTAGATGCAGGCAAAGGGCATGGGAGTATCTCTTCATCCGGCCCAGGCAGTTTGGCTGGCGAAGGCTGCAGTGGAACGGGCGGCGGGCTTGCGTTCCAGACGGGAGCGCAGTAGCTCAGCTGTGATTCCCAATCCGGTTAGCAATTGCGCATGGGTGAGGCCGTTAAATTGGGAATCAATGGCGGACTGCTCGCCAATGCGATTTTTTTTTCGCCCCTCCGGGACTTTCTCGTTTCCGGCGACTGACCCACGGCTAGCGCCGTGGGCTGCATTCTTACGCCGCTCCGTGGCTATTTCATCCGCTTGCATTAGATCGCTTGGCGGTCCCAACTGAAGCAGAAGGGAGGAGCAACTTCCGGCGATGGGGTGTTGCTCAATGGCCAGCAGGATTGTGGGGGTGTACTCTACCGCGCGGCGGAAGCGGAACCATGTGGTCAATGGGATGCGACGCGCGGCGTGAGGCGGCAGATCGCCGAGATCGAGGACGATCAGGCCGAAGCCGCTACTTTCGAGAAGCAAATCCGCGGCACGCAGAACTTGCTCCAAGCAGCGTTCAGGCTGCCGCGAACTTTGCTGGTTCAAATCAGGCTGGTTCAAATCAGGCTGGTTCGAACTGGGCTGGTACTGTTGCCGAAATTTCTTCGAGCGGGAACGCTTTTCTGAGCTACAGAAGTTTTGGGAAGAACTCTCGCCGCAACGCACCCACAGCAGGCGGTCCAGTTCCATGCCGGCCGCTACTGCAGAATGGGGATCAAACGCGTCGCTGGCATCGATCACGACGCAGAATTCTCCACGGCGAGTGGCGGCGGCCAGAGCGGCCAGGAGTAAAGTGGTGCGTCCCGAAGAGGCTGGGCCGCAGATTTCGGTCAGGCATCCGCGTGGCAGACCGCCGGTCAGGATGTCGAGGGCGGGGACGCCGCTCGAAACCATTTCCGGCGCTGGGCGAATATCGAGACGTGAAGCGGGGGTTATGTGTGCCAGTCGGGCGTCGGCGGAGGCAAGCTCGGCGGAAAGATTATTGCGGCGGATTCGTTGGGGCGGACGAGCCTGACTTGAACCACCCTCTGCTGGCGCGGAAGGCAGAGACACTTCTGGAACTGCTTTGGCGTCAAAGACAAAAGGGCGGCCCAGGGCCGCCGAAGTGGAAATCACTGCGGAAGACATAAGATTCCTCGGAAGATTTCAGGGAACGCCGGGGCTGGAGCCGCGGAGGCTGTTTTCGCTTTTTATTCGCCTATAAGAATTCTGCTCTGGAGACCCGGCTTTGTCAAGTTGAAAGCAGAAAAAAAGCTTTTACCGCGAAGATCGCCAAGGAAGAGCCGAGGACGCGAAGAACCGCCTGTATCCCCAGCAGCGGGGCAATTCTGCAACTGCTTACCTTGGCGGCCGCCACTCGTCTAAGTCAAACGTTACTCCGTTTTCACACACAGTGCTGAATCCCTGTTCTTCGATCGACGTTGTGCCGAATCGGCTGCTCGATCCCAGCCGCAAAAAGGAGCATCCCATGAAAAAGGTTCGTCTGCTTGCTTTGTTCTCAGGTGTTTTGTTGATAGCAAGTCTTAGTCACGCTCAAACCGCCACGGGCGAAACGTTAATGCTCGATCTGCCCCGGCAGAGCCAGCACGCCCTGGTGACCCAGCGCGTGGGCATTACCGACATTACCGTCAACTATCACCGGCCGCTGGCCAATGGCCGCCAGATCTGGGGCAAGCTCGTGCCTTACGGGCAGGTGTGGCGTGCGGGGGCAAACGAAAATACGACCATCACATTCAGCGATCCGGTCACGATAGAAGGCCAGCCGCTCGACAAAGGAACCTATGGCCTGCACATGATCCCGGGAGAGAACCAGTGGACGGTGATCTTCTCGAAGAATTCGGGCTCGTGGGGAAGCTTCACTTACAAGCAAGAGGAAGACGCCTTGCGCGTGAATGTGAAGCCGCAGACGGCCGAGGCCCATGATGCGTTGGCCTACGATTTCGACGAGGTGAAGCCGGATTCTGCTGTCGTCACCATGCGCTGGGATAAAGTTGCGGTGCCGTTCAAAGTAGAGGTCAAGGTGAACGACCTTGTCACCGCCAGCATTCACCGGCAGTTGCACGGACTCAACCAATATTACTGGGAAGGCTGGGACGATGCGGCCGGCTACTTCCTGGCCAACAAAATCAATCTCGACGAAGCGCTGAAGGATGAAGACCAGTCGATCCAGGCGGAAGAACGCTACGACAACCTGCTCAGCAAGTCGCGCATTCTGGAGGCACTGGGACGCAAGCAGGATGCCTCTGCATTCCGCAACCAGGCGCTGGACAAGGCGAATGCTCTGCAACTCTATGTGTATGGGCGGCAGTTACAGGGAGACAAGAAACAGGAGGAGGCTCTCGCGATCTACCGGTCGAACGCCAAGAAGTTTCCAGACTACTGGACTTCGCATCTGGGACTGGCTCGTGTGTACAGTGCCCAGGGAGACTTTGACAATGCAGTGATGGAAGTGAAGCTGTCCCTGACCGGGGCGCCGGATGCTAACAAGAACGCCCTGGAGAATTATGTGAAGCGGTTGCAGGCTAAGGAGGATATCAACCGGTAGGGGAGTTTCTAGTTGGGGCGCCGGGCTTCGCCCTGGCTTGGACAGCCGAGAGCCTGCCCTGAGCGAAGTCGAAGGGCGGCTGTCGCTACATGAGTCGAAAATGGGCCAGCTTTTGAGCTGGCCCATTCCACTTTTCTCCTGGTCGACCTACCAGACGCGGCAGGCGTTGGCTCTTACCATGTGCTGTCCGGCTTTGCAGCCGAAGGCCTGCTGAAATTCCGCCATGTTCGAGAGCACGTTGTCGATGCGGAAGATTGGCATGGAGTGCGGATCTGTAGTCACAATCATCCGCGCGATTTCGGGACGCACATTCGCGCACCACGAGTACGCGTTCGACAGGAAGAAGCGCTGGCGGTAGGTCCATCCGTCGGGACCTTTATCATCGAGCGACTTGCCTTGCTGCTTGAGTGCGGCTTCCAGTGCGTTCAGAGAAAGGTGGATGCCGCCGTTGTCGGCAGTGTCTTCTCCCTGAGTGAGCAGGCCGTTCTGCTTGACCCCTGAGCCTGCGTCGGGTACGTCCTGCGTGTACTCATCGGAGATACACTTACCGCGCTCGTCATACTGTTTGCCGTCTTCGGCAGTCCACCAGTCGCGGAGGTTGCCGTGAGCGTCGAACTTGCGTCCCTGGTCGTCGAAGCCATGGATGATTTCGTGGCCGATGACCATGCCGATGGCGCCGTAGTTCACGGCGTCATCTTTCGTGGGATCGAAGAACGGTGGCTGCAGAATTCCGGCAGGGAAGTTGATGGTGTTTAACTGCGGATCGTAATAAGCATTGATGGTGGGAGGCGTCATCGTCCATTCCGAGCGGTCGACGGGCTGGCCGACCTTCGCGACCCAGCGCTCGAACTCAAACGAGGAGGCGTGGGAGACGTTGTTGAGATAACTGTCGCGCCCGATCTTCACGCTGGAATAATCGCGCCAGTGCGAGGGATAGCCGATCTTGTCCTCGATTCCCTTCAGCTTGGTGATGGCCTGTTGCTTCGTGGTCGGCGACATCCAGCTGAGACTTTGAATGTCTGCGCCCAGTGCCGTCTCGATGGAGCGCACCATCTGGATGGTGCGGGCTTTGCTGTCGGGTGGGAAGGCGCGGTCGACATAGGCCTGCCCGAGCGCTTCTCCGAGATCGCGGTCCGCGGCGCGGGTGCATCTCCGCCAGCGTGGCTGCTGTTTTTCAGCGCCCTCCAGCGTCCGCGCGAAGAAGTCGAAGTTCTCATCGACCACAGCCTTGTTCAAGTACGGCGCTGCGCGGTGAATCACCTGCCAACGCATGTAGGCTTGCCAGTGATCGAGCGGGTGCGCAGCGATAAGTTTTTCCTCGGCACGGAAGAAGTCGGGAGAGGTAACGATGTAGTGGTCGCTGGCGGGAGCTTTCACAGATTGCAGATAGGCCTCCCAGTCGATTGAGGGCGCGAGTTCGCTCACCTGCGCCAGAGTCATCTTATTGTTGATGTTCTTGGGGTCGCGACGTTTGACGTTGTCCATCTGCGCCTGGGCCATTGCGGTTTCGAGGTCGATTACAGTGCCGGCGTCGGTCGCGGCCTGAGTTTCGGATTCTCCGGCGAGGACGAACATCTTCTGGATGTGGGTGCGATATTTGCCGAGGAGTTCCTTCGATTTGTCGTCGGTTTTCAGATAGTAGTCGCGATTGGGAAGGCTCAACCCGCCCTGATCGATCTGCGCCACGACCTTGGAGGCGTCGTCGTAATCCTGCTGCCCGGTGAAGCCGAAGAAGGGAGAGTTGGTCTGATTGTCGGATTGTTCCCAGGCTCCCGGGAACAGGTGGTGCAGATGAGCGATCTCCAACGTGATTTCTTTTTTGGACTTCAGAGCTGCAATGCGCGCAAGTTCCGGTTGTAGCGGCTTCAGACCGGCGGCTTCGATACCGCTTTCATCCATGCAGGCGGCCCAGTAGTCGCCAATCTTTTGCTGAACGGCATTGCGCTGCGGATCATTCTTGCTGGCGGCTTCCAGGGTCTCGCGCAACAGATTTTCGTTCCACAACTCAAGGCCGCTGCCTGTGCTCCAGTAGACCTGGTCGGGCGGAATCGGATTGGCGGTCAGCCATTTGTTGCACGCGTACTTGTAGAAGTCGTTGCAGGGGTCGAGAGTTTTGTCGACCAGGTTGGGCTCGAAATGCTCGAGCTTGGGTTCTTTCGCTTCATCGGCCGGCGTGCCGCCGGTGGCGAGAACGGAGTTAGGGCGGGCGGTTTGGGCGGGCATACTCTGGGCAGAGATGCTTGGGACAACGGATACGGTCAGACTTAGGACCAGCGCCGCAGAAAACTGGGACATGGACATATAGCCTCTTTTTAGGAAACGCACTGATGTTGGATTGGACAGAATAGGCGGGTAGGAGTTACGCATATTGGGGGAAGCAAGTTCCGTACGAAAAGGCGAAGTGACACACTCAGACCCGACCAAACAACATACTACAGACGGACAGAGCAGCGTGAGGTTAGCCGGGAATTGGCCCGGAATCTGTGACATGATAGGAAAATGAAGAAACAAGCGTCCGACCAACAATTTCATGACCGCCGCTACCAGGAGCGGAAACGGGCCGAAGCGGCGAAGCGACCCGCCAAGAAGAAAAACGTCAGTCCAGTCGCGGCCAGCCCCGCCAAAGAAGCAACGAAGGAATAGCCGCCATCCCCAGGGAAGGAATTGCAGATTGACGACGATTGCCGTGGACGTGCATCTGTAATCTGAATTCTGAATTCTGAAATTTTCGTTCTAGCCCGTGTTATGCAGGCCGGCGGCGATTCCGTTGATGGTTGCACCCAAGGGATACTCCAATTCCGAACTCTGTTGTCCCTGGTGTTTGCGCCGCAAGAGTTCCACCTGAATCAGGCTCATGGGATCGACGTAGGGATTGCGCAGGCGAATCGACCGGGCCAGCACGCGATTGCGGCCCAACAATTCGCGCTGGCCGGTCACGCGAAGAATCATGCGACGGGAGCGCAGGAATTCCTCTTCCAGCATGGAGAAGACGCGCTTTCTGAGTGCGGCGTTTTTGACCAATCCGGAATAATCACGCGCGATGCCGAGATCGGCCTTGGCCATGCCCAGTTCCACGTTGCGGAGGAGTTCCGCGAACACCGGGAAGCCGCGCGCGATCTGGCGGAGAAGTTGCTCGTGTCCGGGACCGCTTTTGGCGAATTGCTGCAGGGCATGGCCTACCCCAAACCAGGCGGGCACGGCGTGACGACTCTGCATCCAGCCGAAGACCCAGGGGATGGCGCGCAAATCCTCGAGTTGTCGCCCCCTGGTGCGGCGGGACGGACGGGACCCGATGCGCGCCGTGTCTAACTCATTGACCGGAGTTGCCTGCTCGAAATATTCCAGCACGTCGGGATTGTCGGCGATCTCACGGCGATAGACGCGGTACGCCTCTTGCGACATTTCTTCGATGGCTTCTTCCCAGAGGAGGGGAGGCTCCTCCCCATGCCGTGTCAGTGCTTCCAAACTCGCCGCGATCATCAATTCCAGATTCCATTCGGCGAGGACGGGATCGGCATATTTCCAGTTGAGGACTTCGCCTTGCTCGGTGATGCGAATGTGGCCGGAAAAACATCCCGGCGGCTGCGCGAGTATGGCCGCATGAGTGGGACCACCGCCGCGGCCCACGGTTCCACCGCGACCATGGAAGAGGCGAAGCTTCACTCCATATTCCTGCGCGGCGTGATGCAACTCGCGATGAGCCTTATAGAGTTCCCAAGTGCTGGTGAGCATGCCGCCGTCTTTGTTGGAGTCGGAGTAGCCGAGCATGACTTCCTGCCAGCGTCCCCAGGAATCCAGCAGCGGCTGATACTCAGGATCGCTCCACAGGCGGCGCATGACGGTTCCGGCGGCGCGAAGCGAGTCGATGGATTCGAACAGAGGAACGGGCATTAAACCGGGATCGTCGGCTGAGCTTGAAACTTGAACTTCGGCCGCCTTGGCGAGGCGGATTACGGCCAGCACGTCATTCTCTGATTCCGCGCCGCTGATGATGTAGTGGCGAATTGAATGGGCGGGATCAGTGCGCTTCAGTTGAGCGATGGTGCGGAAGGTGTCGAGCAGTTCTCGGGTTTCGGACGAGCGGGCATGGCCCGTGAGCGCCGGCCCCAGTTCCTTGATGGCAAGGGCGTGCACGCGGGCGTGCTGGCGGATATCGAGCGTGTGCAGGTGAAAGCCGAACGTGCGCACCTTCCGCAACAGGGAATCGACGTAGGTTTGTGACAGTCGTTCTCCGCGGTTGGAGCGGAGACTGTTTTGCACCAGCAGGAGATCGTCCTCAAACTCGCCAGTGTTGTGGTAGGCAGCGGGAGCGCCGACGGCCTCGCGGCTTTGCTGAAGCCGGTGAAACATGTAGGAGAGAAAGCGGCGATAACTTTCTGTCGTGTTGTGGGGGCCCCACGCCAGGTGAACGCCGGCAACCGTGCGTTCGTAGTGTTGCAGGCGCGAAAGCAGTTCTTGCGAAACGCCGGTTTGCCGGCTCGAAGAACTAAGCCGGTCGCTGATGGATTCAACGTCGTTGAGATACTCGCGGAGGATCAATGCGCGCGCCATCTCCAGCGCGCCGCGAATGCAATCTGGTTTGACTAGCGGGTTGCCGTCCCGGTCTCCGCCAATCCAGGAGCCGAAATGCACGAGGTTGGGCAGCGTATTTTCGTCGAGATCGAGACCGTAGACGTCGCGAAACGCTTCCCCGACCTCGGCATAGATCCTTGGAAGCGCATCGAATAGCGAAAGCCGAAAGTATCGCAGGCCCATGCGGATTTCATCATCCACCGTGGGTTTCGCCAGGCGCACTTCGTCGGTCTGCCAGAGGGAGGTGACTTCCGCGCGGATGTTGTTTTCGCAGTCTTCCGCTTCTTCCGCGGTGAGCGGAAGGCGGTCGAGACGTTCCAGTTGTTGCGCGATGCGGCGGCGCTTCAGCAAAACGGTCTGCCGCGCGACCTCGGTGGGATGCGCCGTGAAGACTGGAGTGATTGTGATCTGGCTGAGAGCTGTGGCTGCATTCTCCGCGGAAATTCCAGCTTCCTTCATGCGCAGCAGGGTTCCGCGAAACGAACCAGAGAGCGGAGGATGTTCGCGGTCCAACTTGCCCGCGCGGCGCCGGCGCTTGCGGTGGTTGGTCTCGGCGAGATTGGTGAGTTCGAAATAAGTTGCGAAGGCCTTGGTGACCTGGTAGGCACGGGACAAGTCCATCCGGGAGACAATCTCTTGTGCCTTAAGCATCAGGACTGGCGAAGAAGCTTGCTCTGGGCTGCGACGCACCGTCTCGCGATGCTCGATCAACAGTCGCCGCAACTCTTCCACCGATTCGAACAAGTCTTGACCGGACTGCTCGACCAGCACTTGCCCGAGGATCGCGCCCAGCGAGCGCACATCGCGCCGCAGCGGATGATCTTTCGCGGGTTCATCCGAATGCGCGGTGAGTTCGGCCAGGCGAGCCTGCTGGTCATCGGCTTTCCAGAGCGGTTTGGGCTTGTTCAGGGCCATTAGAGAAGGACGCTAGACAGAATAAACGACGCGGCAGGAGCGTGGGATGAAAAGAGTGAATGAATGTGTACGGCGTGTCAAGGAATGATGAATTTGTGAAAGAAGTTTTCTCAGTTCTCAGCAAGTTAAGACTGATTCCCAACACCGTTTTCCTCTGGGCGAATCTTGAACGCTGCTTTACTCTTGATATCAGTGGAATTGCTCGTTCTTGCTCCTTCTGAGAACTGCTAATTCGCCGCTTTCTTCTTGGGCAAATGCCGCAGGCTGCGGCCTTCGATCAGGTTATAGAGATCTTCGGCGAGGTTCGTGGTGTGGTCTCCGGCGCGCTCCAGAGCCTGAGCCATGAGCAGCACATCGAAGCCTGTGGTATCGCCCTGCGCCACGGTTTCCGCCAGATGTTTCTGGAACAGAGCATGACAGGTGCGGTCGATCTCTTTGTCCATCTGCAGCACCTTGCGGGCGCACTCCAGATCCAAAGTGGAGAAACCTTGGTGAATCAGGTCGAGCATGTCGCGCAGCACGGACGACATTTCCACGAGCTGGCGAACATCGGATGCGGCCATCTTTGAGGTTCTGGACTGCGCGCGCATCGCCACGCTCATCACCAGGTCTCCGATGCGCTCCAGGTCGGTCGTGGACTTCAGGCTGGAAAGCAACTGGCGGGCCCGCGCTTCATTAACGCGCGTGATGGCCGCAGGCAAGCGCTCGTCGATCTGGCGCTCGATCTGGTCGAGTTCTTGTTCGCAATCCTTGATGGCAAGGAAGGCCATGCGCGAAGAATGGGTGAGCAGATCGCGGACGTTGAACGCGGCATCGCGGGCGATGAGGCAGGCCTTCAGGGCGAGCCGTGCCAGATCATCCGGTCCGCGCAGTTTAGCGTCCGCCGACTTGGCGGGACGCCGACCCGGCTCTGCCTCATCAGCTTCGGTGTTTCGAGACGTTGGCGCTTTCCGTGCCATCGAAAGAAAAAGAGAAACGTGTCGTGACAACGCCCGCGACTTGGGCGCCACTCCAGCAAGCAGTCTAGTCCTGAAATGTGAAAGGATGGTTACAACATTGCTTGGGGGAGCACCACCAATTACCTTGGGGGCTCAGGAAACAATGCGAGGAGGGCAGTTTCGTGAATCTTGCTGATTATTTGCGCCGCCAGTTCGCCTATGATGAATGGGCGAACCACGAAGTTCTGAACGCGATACGAGCCGCTGGCGGGGCGAACCAGCGATCGCTGCAACTCATGTCCCATATTCTTGCCGCCGAACTGGTCTGGCTCGAGCGGCTGAAACAGCAGCCGCAGAGCGTACCGGTATGGCCGGAGCCCGATCTGGCGCAGTGCGAGGCCCAAGCGGCTCAGCTCGGTGGGCAGTGGCTCGACTTTCTCGATCTGATTACCGCAGGGGACGTCTCGCAATCAATCTCTTACCGCAACACCAAGGGCGAGGAATGGACGAGCACGATTGTGGATGTCCTGACTCATGTTGTTATGCATTCTGCCTATCATCGCGGACAGATCGCCAGCCATATGCGCGCCAACGGGCAGACTCCCGCCTACACCGACTTCATTCACGGAGTGCGGCAGGGACTGATTAAGTGAGGAGCACGGAATCGATCAGCATGGAGCGCCGAAGCCTCCCTTTGCCGGAGCCGCGCTGGAAGACGTATTATCTCAGCGATGAAAAAACTCCCTTTCTTCTTTCTGCCGCTGCTGTTTCTTCCGTTGCTATGGGCCGTTTTCCTGCTGGCGGCCGAGCAACCGAAGATTCCACCCATGCCCGGCGCGGTGTCCAACAATGCAGTCGCCTCGCTTAAGAATGGAATTGAAATCTATTCGGTGATGGGGGTCGGCCCCAAGAAAACCTGGGACGACATCACCAATAAGATGTATATCCTGCGCCTCTCTTCGGGGAAGTGGACCGAAGGCCGCGCTGTGCCGGGAGTTGCCGGGCGTTTGTCGGCTTCCGCGGTAGGAGCGAGGGGGCAAGTTTTTGTTTTCGGCGGGTACGTGGTGGACGGGCAGGGGAATGAAATCACGGTTCCCGACGTGAACTCCTACATGCCCGAGAACCATCGTTGGTACCGCGCCGCCGACATTCCGGTGCCGGTGGACAGCGCGGTGATCGGTATGAATCACGACCGATACGTCTATCTCGTCGGCGGAAGATCGAAGAACGGGCCGGTCAACAACGTGCAAGTCTACGACGCCGAAAAAAATACATGGAGCGAAGCCACGTCCTTTCCCGGAACTCCGGTTTTCGGTCATGCCGGGGGCTTGGCCGACGATGCGATCGTCTACGTCGATGGCGCTAGAAAAAATACGGACGGCAGCAATTCGTATATCGCGTCCGACGAGTGCTGGATGGGTAAGATTGACCGCAAGGATCCGAACAAGATCGAATGGAGCAAGCTGCCTCCCCATCCCGGGCCAGGGCGCTTCGGCATTGTGGCGGGCGGAGGCGAAAAGGAACATAGGATTATGTTCTCGGGGGGCACCACCAATCCGCACAACTTCAAAGGTCTGGGTTACGACGGCAAGCCCGCCGAGATTTCTCCGGTAACGTTTGCGTTTGAACTGCATGGCAACCGGTGGGAGACGATTACAGAGGACACATTTGACGTGCGCACAGACGGCCGAGGAGTCTTGTCGACGCCGCTTGGGCCGTTGATTCTTGGGGGCATGCTGAAGAATCAGGCGATCTCGGCGAGAGTGTTGGCCCTGCCTAAAAGATAGAAAGACTCACGTGCGTAGAAGAAGCCGGCGGCGCATATATTGCACGCCGCCCTCGGAGCCGGCGAGATGCCGGCGCTACGCTGCTGTGGTCTACGGTGCTGTGTTTTGGGTAAACGCAATATTCAGGCCGGTGGTGAAAACGACGTCGTTCTTTTTTGCGCTGATCGGCGGGTTAGTAACGTAGATGTCGCCGAACTGGTTCTGCCAGCCGAACCGTTTGCTGATCTTGGTCACGGTGCCGAAATTGAGGGTCCACCGGTACTGGCTCGTATCCTGCAGATCGGGATAGAAATACAGGCCCTGTGTGATCACTGTGCCCTTGCCGATTTTGTGATTTACTTCCTCGCCCAGAGTAAGCGCCACAAACTTGTTGGTTTTGCCGTAGGACGCATAGACTGCAGGGGTGCTTCCCACCACCAGGGGACCGTTGGAATACGTTTCGTGCGTGTAGTTGATGCCACCCAGGAAGTTCAAGATTGTGGTGTCCGACTTGATGGCATGGAAACCGAAACCAGCCGTGTAAACTGCGCGCAAGTCGAGGAACTGCAGGGCATTGCTCATGAAATCCCCGCCCCCGAAGGCGAACAGCCGCGGATTGAGATCGCGGTCGTAGCGGAGCCCGCCCTGCTCCAGGCTCGCGACGTCACTGGGAGTGGCTAGATCGTTCTTGGTGTTGATGGAACTGGCGTAGAGCGTGATCTTGTCGTTGAGCGTGGGATGTATCGCGTTGAATGCCAGGGCCAGGTTTTCGGTCTGGCTGTTTCCGCGAGCGATGGAGAAGCCCACGTCGAGCCCGCCATTCCAGCCGTGCATCAGTCCGGGATGGAGCGAGTTGTCGTACTTCAGTTGTTCGGCGTCGTTGCGGATCAGGGTCACGTCCTCTTTGGGAGCTTCCACGGTACCGGCGGTCTTGCTCGCGATTTCAATCTTGCCTTCTGTGGTGGTGACCGGGCCCACCGCCGTCTTTCCACCTTTCAAGCTGATGTGCAGATCCTCATCGCTCTTGATTTCCTGAATGTTCTCAAACTTGATCGTGACATCTCCGGCGGCCTCAGTGTGCAGCAGCAGCGTCTTGCCGTCGGACTTCACGACTGTGCCGGTCAGGCGATCCCCATTTTTCAACGTGACTCGATCGGCAAACAGAGCCGATGACAGTGCAAACAGTGTAATCAGCGCGAACAGTTCGAATCTACGCACGGTTCTCCCACCTCCCAAAGCAGCTGACATTGGAGAATGAAAAACCAACGGGGGTTGCCTCGAACATAAATAGGGATACGGCTGCAATCTAAGGAACGGGGATTGCTGGCGCGAACGGGCTGGATCAGGCCTTGGTTTCGGTCTTCTTGCTGGGATCCGTCGAAGCCTGCGCCGGGGGATTATCCTTCATGCCCTCTTTCAGGGCTCGTATCCCCTCGCCCAAACCTTTGCCGAGCTCAGGCAACTTCTTGGGACCGAACACCAGCAACGCAATAAAAAAGATCACCAGCAGGTGCATCGGTTGAAATAGACCTTCCAACATCGGAGCCTCCAAGGGGCAAACTACAATTCCCAATCATACGCTATCGGATGCCTTGGGGAAAGGTCAAACGACTTCGGCCTGGGCAATCTCTAGCCTTTTCACCGGCCTTCCACTCTTTTACCCCACCCCCTTCGATTCTTCGGTGAACCCGGCTACGGGGAGTTGTGATCGCAATCACGCCCAGACGCGCCGAGCCGGTGCAACCCTGCGGCGACCATCGTCGCTTCGGTTACCTCGGTGATCTTACCTGCGGGTTCGTCGGCGGGCTATGTTTCGGAAGGGGTTTCTGAAGGCGTTTGCGTTGCATTCCCTCAAAAGCCGCCACCAGCAAGCCAATCGATGCTTCGGGGAGTCCGGTGAGAGTTAAGGCTTTTCTATCCCTTCTACTTTTCAGTCTGGGGGTTGCCGCTGCCGCTCAGTCGGCCGACAGCCAGCCTGGCGCCACCCAACCTTCCAACGGGAAATCGATAAACACGACCCAACTCGCCGCCTGGCTGACCGGGGGAGTACCCAGCAGCCGGCTGGCCCGCCTGGTTGCGGAGCGCGGGCTTGCCACTCTGCCAACAAATAATGAACTCCGCCAGCTCGAGTCTGCTGGAGCCAGTAAGGATTTGATCCGCGTCCTCAGTTCGGGAAACGCTCAGTCCGCCAGGGTGGGGCCCCCCATTCCGGCAGCTCTGCTGAAAGCTGCCGCCGAAGCGCGCCAACAGCACTACCGCGAAGCGGAAGTCGACCTTCACGAAGTTGGGGGTTCCGACGAGCAGAGTTCCGCCCTGCACTTCGCTCTCGGTGTCATTTACGGGCAGGAAGAAAAATGGGACGAGGCTTTCGATGAACTGGAGCAGGCCACGCGGATCATGCCCGATTTTGCCGAGAACCATGGCGCCCTGGCCTACTTTTTCTACCGCCTGGACGACGGCCCGAACGCGATTGCCGAGGCCCGCACGGCGCTCAGCATCGATCCCAAGAATGCCGACGCTTATCAATACCTGGGTCTTGGACTTTACTCCAATTATCAGTATGGGGCCGCGGTCCATGCCTATGCCGAGTCGCTGGCGCGCGATCCCGACAACTCCGACACCTACTACGACATGGGGATTGCGTTGCACGCGGACGGGAATTTGTCTGGCGCCATCGCGGCCTACGAGCATGCCATCCAGCTGAGACCCGTATTTTGGGAGGCTCATTCCAACCTCGGACTGATCCTGCACGAGCAGGGGAACCTCAACCGAGCCGTGGCCGAATATCGCGAGGCCAAGCGGATTGCTCCGGGCGAACCGTCCATCCGCAACAATCTGGGCAATACTTATTGCGATCAGGGGAACTACGACTCAGCCATTGACGAACTGCACGCGCTCTACAGCCAGCATCCGGAATGGCAGCAGGGCCACGCCTGCCTAGCCAGTGCGTACATGGCAAAGAAGAACTATGACGGGGCGGTGGATGAACTACGGCTCGCTCTGCGCCAGAATCCGACTGGATCCGCAGAGCACCGCATTCTCGGCCAAGCCCTGCTACTCGATAACAAGCCGGACGAGGCCTTGCGCGAACTGCAGTTGGCGGTTTCTCTGGATCCCGACTCTGACGCGGCGCATCACCTTTTGGGCACGGTCTTGTTTCAGCAGCAGCAAGTGCAGGCGGCCGAGAAGGAATTCCGCGAGGCACTTCGACTGAATGCCACGGCGGACAATCACTACTCGCTGGCGGCTTGTCTGATGAGTCTGGACCGTTACGAGGAAGCGCTGTCGGAGCTGGAATTGGCTTCGCGCCTTGATCCCGGGCGCACGCTTTACCGGGCGCGCCGCGAAGAACTTCTCCAGCTGATGAAGGAAACACCTTCGCGCTAAGACAGGCGGAGGTGCCGAGCACAAATTGAATCGATGGTTGACCGCTTGGCCAGTACCCGCGCTGTACCACGGTGCGTAGGCGAGCGTGCAGGCAGTACTTAAACTAAAGTCGAGCCCGGGCCTCACCGGATCGCGGGAACGCTCGACAGGGGAAGACTTACGATGGCAACGAATACCCAATCCCAGCAAGCAGCCGGCAATTCCGCCGTTCATGCGGCTTTGGCGAAGGAGAAGAACGCCCGCCGTATGGATCCTTCGTCCGAACCTGGCCTGGATTCTCCTCGCAAGATCTCGGGATACGGTTTACCGTGCTCGAAATGCCACCTGTACTATCCTGCCGATCTGGATGTCTGCCCCACCTGCAAGCACAACCAGCGCGTCTCCCCGATCGCGCCCAAAGCGCCAGCCAGGGTGGTGCAGCCTGCAGCCGACCCGATTCCTGATACCTCCGTCGTCGAACAGGAGCGCGAGGAATTCCTTCGCCAGTTCAAGTCGCAGCTTTTGGAGGCGCACGCCGAAGTGGTGAACGTTCCTGAGGCTGTCTGCAAGTTTGGAGAACACCATTCCGGGGACCCGGCCCGCGCTGAGATCTGCCAGGTCTGCTATGAGAGCCTGCAGGAACGTGCGGACATTTTCGAAGCCGCCCTGCACCTGGATCTGAAAGAAGCTGCGCAGATCATTTACGACGCGGTATGGGCCGATCCTTCCGATCCCGGCAAGACTTACCAAAATGCCGCCAGCGCCCTGCTGACCGAGTTGCGCAAGCGCGCGGGAATGACCACGGTGCTTGGCCCGTTCCAGCCACTCTCGCACTAGAGATCACAGGCCTTAAAGGTCTTAGGTAGTGGGTCTTAGGCGGCAAACGCAGAGATCGAGGTTATCGTTGAACACCAGTGCTCAAGTATGCCGGACCGCAAGACCCAAGACCCAAAGACCTCCGACCGAGACCTCCGGCCCAAGACCTGACTCTGCCGCCTTACTCCGTCTTGATTCCCACCCACTTCTTTCCGGCATAAAGCTTGTAGGCCGCGCCATCCTCGACCAGTTTCAGCGGGACGGCATGTTGCAGCGCCTGTTCGGTCTGCGAGGACGCGCTGAGCACGTCGTTGTTGGCCACGTCCATCACGACGAACTTGCCGTCGGCGGAGAATCCGAAGCCATATTCGCCCGGGTTTAACTCGGATCCTCCGATGTTGAGCTTCGTTTCCGTGATGAGCATGCCCTGATATTTCTGCTGGATAGCCGTGGAATAACCCGATGCGTCCACCAGGGCGGCTAACATCATCTTGCCGTCCGCCAGCTGAAATCCAACGGCGTTGCGCACCTGAACGGGCGCTTTCTGGCCGCGAAAGAAATATTCCGCCGGGACCGCCTTTTTCAGTTCTTCGCTGCTGAGTACGTGTTTCGATGCCTGCTGCGCGACCGCCGATGCCAGCATGACGACGGTGAGGGCGCCCAGAATCGCCAGACGACTATTCTTCATGACAGTTAATCCTCGAGAGTGAGAGTGAAAAGTGCTTCCGGGAACTGTAACCGTTCCGAGAGTCAGGCGCAAATCCAGTGCGCATCCCGTAGTGGTGCAGTTTGATCGTCGACAGTCTCCTCCCATTGGCTTCAGAGTGCATATTTCGCTTTGCCCGCAAGATTCGGATAGTTCGCTCCGCAGCCTTCGCCGTAGGCTTTTCTTACGATGACCACCAATGCCATACTCACAACGGAAAGCTTGATGCCCGCACGTCAACCCAAACCGAAAACCCACTCGGGGGCAGCCGACGAACCGCGCTGGAAGGCCGTGCTCGCGCGCGATGCCGCCCGCGATGGAGAATTCGTTTTCGCCGTCTCGAGTACGGGTGTGTATTGCCGGCCGTCGTGTCCGGCGCGCCGTCCCCGCCGGGAAAACGTCCAGTTCTTCCTCAGACCCGAACAGGCGGAGCAAGCTGGATACCGGGCATGTCTGCGCTGCCGGCCCAAGTCGTTCAGCGGCAACACCGAGTCCGACGGCGTGAAAGCGATATGCCGCTTCATTGAGCAGCATCTCGACGAGCCTGTGACTCTAGAACGCCTGGGCAAGGAATTCCGCCAGAGCTCGTTTCATCTGCAGCGCCGCTTCAAGGCGGTGCTCGGCATCACGCCGCGCGAGTACGCCGACTCCTGCCGCTTGCGCATGCTGAAACGCAATTTGCAAGCCGGGGATTCGGTAACCCGTGCGATGTACGACGCCGGATACGGCTCCAGCAGCCGGCTCTACGAACGCACCGCTTCGCAGCTTGGCATGACGCCCGACAAGTACCGCCGCGGCGCCATTGCCGCCGCCATTCGCTACACCTGTGTCGATTCGCCGCTGGGACGGATGCTGATCGCCGCGACCGAACGCGGCATTTGCTCCATCCAGTTTGCCCGCTCGGAGGGCGAGCTGATAGAAGGCCTGAGGCGCGAATTCCCATTCGCTGCCCGCAAGGTGGATGAAGGCGGCCTGCGGTCGTGGGTGGGCGCATTGCTCCAGCACATGCGCGGCAAGGATCTGGACTCTTCGCTGCCGCTCGACATCCGTGCCACAGCCTTTCAGCGTCGCGTGTGGGCGTACTTGCAATCGATTCCATTCGGCGCCACGAGGTCCTATAGCCAGGTTGCCAAGGCCATTGGCCGGCCCAGTGCTTGCCGCGCCGTCGCCCGCGCCTGCGCCACCAACCCGGTCGCGGTCGCGATCCCATGCCATCGCGTGGTTCGCGAGGACGGCAGCATGGGAGGCTATCGCTGGGGTATCGAGCGGAAGAAGACGCTGCTGGAGATGGAGCGGCAGTCGTAGAGACGTTGCTTGCTGAGTCTCTCTCATCAGCGTTCCAAATGTTGCAAGCCGAGAGTTCCAAGCAAAGTCTCTATGGCGTGGGCGGTGGAAGTGAGGAATCTCCTTCCTTACTTGCGCGGTTCCGCACCGAAAGCCAATTCAGAAACGCGACCGCAACCGCAGCCACCAGGACGACAGACTTGTTGTACTCGATCCGCGTCAGCAAGCTCACGCAGATCAATACTCCCACGACCGCCATTACCGTCCCGCCGGGAAGCTGGAAGACCGCGGGCGTTTTTTGGTTCCTACGCAGAACCGGAAGCGCGGCACAGACCACACCGTAATAGAACAATCGCGACCCTGCTGAGAGCGTTGCATTCCCCGCAAAGCTGCCAAACAGAGCGAGCAGCCAGACAAGCAAAGCGAACACAAAAATGGAAAAGTAGGGAGTCCGAAAGCGGGGATGCACAATGCTGAAAAGAGACGGGAAGTCCCCTCGCTCGGCTAAAGCAAACGTAATGCGTGGGGTGGCTAGCATGTTCCCGCCGAGATAGCCATAAATTGAAAACAGAGCTCCTATTGCGATTAGCGCGTCGCCGCCGTGTCCCATAACGATTCTCGCCACGTCGGCCAGCGGACGCTGGCTGTGCCCTGGATCGGGCAGCACGCCCACCACCACCCACTGAATCAGAGCGTAGATGACAGCGCAGGTGATGAGCGCGGCGAATAGCCCAAAGGGCATGTCCCGGCGCGGATCTTTAGCCTCGCCGGCCGAAATCAAAGCGGCCTCGAAACCGCCATACGCGAAGATGAGAAGCACCATGGCCCGCGCCCAGTCGTTTGCACCCGCTGAAACCACTGCTTCCGGAATGCCACGGTGCGTGGCGATCAAATAGAACGCGCCGGCCACAGCGACCAGACCAAGCGACGCCAGTTTGGCGGTGGTGAAAAAGTTGCTGACCAGCGCGCCGGTACGCACTCCCCGAAAGTTGATCAGCGCCAGGAGTCCCACCAGCGAGGTCAGAATCACGAAGCTCGGAACCGTCTGAGTGGCGCGCGGCCAGAATTGTCCCATGTAAACGACGAACAAGTTGGCATTCGCAGCGCACGCGGTGAGACGCACAAACCAAACCAACCATGCCACCTGGATGCCCATGAATCGTCCGAACGCCTCCCGCGCGTAAAGATAAGGTCCGCCAGCCTGGATGAAACGGGAAGCGACTTCCGCAAAGCAAGCCATGATGACGCCCATCGCGGCGGCCGCGAGAACGACCGCGAATACGCTGGTGCGTCCCACGAGTCCCGCCAGCACAGAAGGCAATCCGAAGACGCCGCTCCCGATAATGCAGTTCACCGTGAGCGCAGCCAGACTCCAGCGACCAATGGCGCGAACCAGTTGCTTGCTGGTAGTGATTGGCGGGAGCGTTTCCGGCACGGCGTGGTTTTATCACAAATGGATGATTCTCGGTCAACGGTAGCGGCATGGGCGCCCAGCTTCGCCCAGGCTTGGACAGACGAGAACTGCCCTGAGCGTAGCCGAAGGGCGGCTGTCGCCACATGATCCTTGGCGCTACCGCGATGGCTCGGCCTGGTGACCTTGGAGCAGATGACGAGTGCACGAACGGTGGCAGCGGAAAATCCCAATGGGGGTAGAGGCGTCGTGACTGTGCCTGATAGCCGCACTGCCTGCGTGTGTAAAGCCGCGCCAATCAAGGCATTTCGCTGCAGTGACCTTTTCCGGACCAAAGTAACGCGCAGAATTACGAAAGGCGCATGCCCGTGGGACATCTATTCGCTGCGCGTTGCCGATGAGATGTTTGACTGGCAAACAGAATGGCCATAGAAGACATGAACGACCTTCATCTCCGAATCGCGCGCGTCACCGAAGATCTGCGGACCATCCAGCAGGAACTCAACTGTGCCGCCATGCAGGCTCCGAGTGACCCGGAACTCATGGAAGCGCTCAACTCCCTTTCGGAGACGGAGCCCATCGAGACCCTGCGTTCGGCTCTTGACCAGATGCGCCATTTTCTCTGGTTTTATTCGCAGGTGATGAGCAACGAACCGGAACTGGGAGACAAATTGCGGCAGGCCGGTCCGGCGCAAACCGCAAGTGATGAGACCCCGAAGTCAGGAAGCTCTTTTTTGGATCAGCTCTCCCGCACCGACGAGATCATGCTGCTCCATCATCTGGCCGACGCCAGACGGCGCAAGCCAAACTAAAATCCTAGAGACGTAGCCTGCTACATATTTCTCACTCGCCAGAAACGTTTCTGCCTAGAAGCCCTGCCCGTGAACGATTGTCTTGAGCACTTCGCCAGCCGGATTCAGCACGGTGAAATCCGCGTCAATTCCCTGAGCCAGAACTCCGTGCTGGCCGGATAACCCCACGGATTGAGCAGGGTTCAGCGTGGCTGCCCGCACCGCATCCCGCAGGCTCCAGTTAGAAAATTGCGTCACATTGCGCACTGCACGATCCATGGTGAGTACGCTTCCGGCGAGGCTGCCATTCGAGGTGCACTTGCCGTCCTTTACATCGACCTCGATTGGTCCCAGTTGGTAGCGCCCGTCCGGCATGCCGGTCGCTGAAATCGAATCGGTGATGAGCACGGCGCGTTCGCGTCCTTTCGCCTGCAGGAAAAGCTTCACGATCGCCGGCGCCACATGAATTCCATCGACGATGATATCGGCGCTCAACCGGTCATCGGTGAGCACTTCGCCGATAATGCCCGGATCACGATGGTCCAACGGGCGCATGGCGTTGAAGGTATGCGTAGCGTGGCGCGCTCCGGCTTTGACCGCATCCTGCGCGATTGGCATCTCGGCGTCCGAGTGGCCGATGCTGACGCAGACCTTCCGCCGCGCCGCCTCCGCAATCACTTCCATCGAGCCAGCAATTTCCGGCGCAATGGTCAGCATGCGCACGTGCCCGCGCGCCGCCTGCCAAAGGCGTTCGAAGATTTCAACCGTAGGCGTGAGCAGATTTTCCGGCGGATGCACTCCCCGCCGTTTGTGGCTGAGAAACGGTCCCTCGAGATGAATGCCCAGGGGCCGAGCTTGCACCGAATTACCATCGGTCGCGGTGGCGGCTGCCTCGATCGCGTCGGCCAATCGTCCCAGCGCCGCACAGGTCGCGTCGAGCGGCGCCGCGACGGTTGTCGGAAAATATCCAGTTACGCCGTGGGTCGTTAGGAACCTGCCCAGTCGCGGCAGATCGGACGGCAATGCCCGCATCAAATCCAGCCCTGCTCCGCCGTGCATATGGATATCGACAAAACCCGGCGCCAGCACCACGTCGCCGAAATCGACCAGAGAAGTGTTGCCCGGCACATTTTTCATCGATCGCGAGGAGACTTCGGAAATCAGCCCATCCTCCACCACCAGCAGCGGATTCTGGATCTCTTCGAGTGGAGTGTAAAGTCGCCTGGCGGTAAATGCAGTTTTCATGAAGGGTCGTCAGGAGCGAAAACCTATCCTAGCCTTACGTCCTGTTTCATACAACACTGGCGATCAGGGGCGGGTTCACTTTGATTATGGCCGGAATCCTCGGCGGGCGCTGATCGCTGCAGCGCTACGAGGGGTCACCAGGGCGCGTCACTGAGTGCTATAATTTTGTTGCATCCAGTAATTCTTACGGGCGCGCAGCAATTCCTCCAGCGCCTCTGCACAAGTCGGGGAGTGGCTCAGCCTGGTAGAGCACCTGGTTCGGGACCAGGGGGTCGGAGGTTCAAATCCTCTCTCCCCGACCAATCTTTGAAAGCGATTGCAGTTCACTGAGTAGCGTCCTTTGCCAGCCAGCCTAGGCCGCGATTGCCGCAGTGGCCGATAAGACCGATTCCGCAGGCCTCTGACTATCTGAGGGAAATCATTCTGAGCCAGGCAGGGAAGCCGCCTCGATCCGTCGATCTTCGCCGGCGCAACTTTCTTGTCCGTTTCTGCCAGGGCGCGGGAGCGACGCTGATTCCCACGAGCTTGTGGGGGATCGCGTTTCCCAGTTTCAGATCCTCCGCATCGCGCAGCGCCCCCGCCGCCGATGCCGAATTCCACCTGCGACCTCACTATCGAACCGAGCGGCCGCTTGATGGCACGCTGCTGAAGGCGCAGGCAGGTCTCGATGATTTCCTCACGGAAAAATATGCCGACCAGATTGCGGCGATTCTTGCGGAGTGGGGTGCCAGCCTGTTGCAGTCTCCGCGGGAAACGCAGGCAATCGCCAAGGTTCTCGGGGATGATTTCTCGGGGGCATCGCTCGCGCCCGCCGAGTATCGAGTCGTGCGTTCGAGTCCGGCGCTTCAAGTGCACCGGAACAAATTCGCCAATCAGGCCACGCTCAGCCGCGATGGCTTTCTTCGGGAGTGGCAGTCCACGCTCAGCGGGTTCTCGAGGATTGTGACTGCCGAATTCCAGATCACAGCGATTGACTCGGAGGGCACGGAGGTTTCTTCCTCGCAACTCCCTGGACGATTGCGGACTCGAATTCGTTATGAAATCGTAGGGACTGGCGCCGGTTTCTACCGCGAACAGCGTGTCGGCGCCTGGGACTTAGTGTGGGAACCGTCCTCTTCAGGCGAGTTTTGTGTCCGCAGTTGGCGAGCAGTCGACGAAACGCAGGCCCATTCCATCTCCCCCATTTATGTGGATATCACCGCTGCCGCGCTAGGCAGTAATTCTTCCTACTCGGCCCAGATGCTGCACGGAACGGACTACTGGCGCACGGTGCTCGATGGCGCGTCTGGCATCGACATCTACGGACACAATGGAGTTTCGGTCGCCGACATTGACAACGACGGCTTCGACGATCTCTATGTTTGCCAGCCTGCGGGCCTGCCCAATCGCCTGTATCGCAACCGCAGTGACGGAAGCTTCGAAGACATCACCGAATCGTCTGGCTTGGGAATTCTGGAAAACACAGCCTGCGCTTTGTTCGCCGACTTCAGCAACAACGGCCGACAAGACGTCATCGTGGTACGCGCCAACGGCCCATTGTTTTTCCTGAACGAGGGCGGCGGCAAGTTTCGCCAAGAGCCCGACGCGTTCCAGTTCGCGAACCCTCCGCAGGGAACCTTCACCGGCGCGGCCGCTGCGGACTACGACGGCGACGGATGGCTCGACGTCTACTTCTGCCTGTACGCTTACTACCAGGGTACCGGGCAATATAAATATCCGTCTCCGTATCACGACGCGGAGAACGGACCGCCCAACTTCCTGATGCGCAACCATCGCGACGGGACGTTCCGCGATGTAACGGCGGCGTCGGGCCTGAATCAGAACAATACGCGTTACAGCTTTTGTGGCGGATGGAGTGACTACAATCGCGATGGATGGCCCGATCTCTACGTCGTGAATGATTTTGGGCGAAAGAATCTCTACCGCAACCATGGGGACGGAACGTTCACCGATGTTGCCGCGCAGGCGGGGGTCGAAGACATTGGCGCGGGAATGAGCGTCTCATGGCTCGACTACGACAACGACGGCGCGAAGGATCTCTACGTCGCCAATATGTGGACCGCGGCCGGCGAACGCGTCTCGACGCAGGAAATCTTCAAGACAGGCTCGTCCAAGGAAGTCCGTTCCCTCTATCAAAAACACGCGATGGGGAATTCGCTGCTCCATAATCGCGGAGCGGCTTTCGACGACACCACGCATTCCGCAGGCGTCGGAATGGGCCGCTGGGCATGGTCGAGCGACGCGCTCGATTTCGATCACGACGGGTTTCCCGATCTCTATATCGCCAACGGAATGGTCTCTGGCCCTTCGCGTCAGGATCTCAATAGTTTTTTCTGGCGGCAGGTGGTGGCTTGCTCTCCTGACGAAGCCCGCGCATCTCACGAATACGAGCAGGGATGGAATGCGATCAACGAACTCATCCGTTCCGACGGGACCTGGAGTGGATATGAACGGAATGTTTTCTACGCCAACAACCGGGACGGAACTTTCTCCGACGTCTCTGCCGTGGTCGGTCTGGATTTTGTGGAAGACGGCAGGGCATTCGCCCTTGCCGATTTCGATCACGATGGCCGGCTCGAAGTTGTCCTGAAGAATCGCAATGCGCCGCAGCTGCGGCTTCTGAAAAACGGAATGGAGGAGTTGCCGCCATCGATCGCGTTCCGTCTGCAAGGCACCAAGAGTAACCGTGACGCCATCGGCGCCTCTGTCACGATTGAAACCAGCGCTGGCCGCCAGATGCGCATCCTTCAGGCGGGATCCGGCTTCCTTTCTCAGCACAGCAAGGATATTTTCTTCGGCCTTGGGGATGCGACGGGACCGGTGCGAGCGTCGATTCGCTGGCCCAGCGGCCTCGTGCAGGGACTTCACAACCTTCCGATCAACCATAGGATCTGGGTGGAAGAAGGTTCCGAACCCTCGCGCATCGAGCCGTTCAAAACTCAGGCGACAAAGCGCGCTCCTCTTCTTGCAGCGCCAGCACGGGAAGTCGAGGCACTTCCGACCAAGGTTGAAACCTGGCTTCTGGCGCCGGTTGCCGCGCCAGATTTTTCGCTTCCCGATCCGTCAGGACAAGTGCGGACGCTTTCCGCTCTCCGCGGCAAGATTACGCTTCTGAACTTCTGGACCACGAAGTCACCGGAGGCGCGGGAAGAGTTGAGCGTGCTTCAGCAATCTCACTCGGGCTGGGGAACAAAAGGCCTCCAACTGCTCGCCGTGAACGTGGACGACGCCACCGATGTCGACGTTCGCGCCTTCGCAAGCGAGTTTTCCTTTTCGATTCTGCGCGGATCCGACGACGTAGCCGCGATCTACAATATTCTCTATCGCCAACTGTTCGACCGTCATCGCGATCTCAGCCTTCCAACATCGTTCCTGATCGACGGCAACGGTGACATCGTCAAGGTGTATCAGGGCCGCATCGTTCCTGAGCACGTTGAACAGGACTTCCAGTTCATTCCCCGAACCGACGCGGAGCGGCTGGTGCGGGCTTTGCCTTTCCCGAGTGCAACGTACGCCCTTGAATTTGGCCGCAACTACCTTTCCTACGGCGCTCTGTTTTTTCAGCGTGGATATCTTGATCCGGCCGAAGCCTCATTCCAGCAAGCTCTGCGGGACGATCCGTCGAGCGCCGAGGCTCTGTACGGCATCGGAAGCGTCTACTTGAATCAAAACAAGAACGCGGCCGCGCGCGAGACTTTCGAACGCGCCGTGAAACTCCCAGCCAATTATCCCGATACTCTGCCCGACGCTTGGAATAACCTTGGCGTGATTGCCACGCGGGAAGGACGCGTGGACGATTCGGTTCAGTGCTTTCAAAAGGCGTTGCGGTTGAATCCGCATCACCTGCTGTCGCTCGATAATCTGGGCAATGCCTATCGTCTGCAGAAGCGTTGGGATGAGGCCAACAAAGTGCTGGAGCGCGCGCTTGAAGTCGCTCCGCAAGATCCTGAGGCGAACTACAGCTTGGGGATGGTTTTCGCGGAGACCGACGATACCGCCAAAGCTTACGAGTATTTGCAGCGCGCCCTGAAAGGGCGTCCCGACTATCCCGAGGCGCTGAACAATCTGGGAGTGCTCTATCTAGTTACGCTGCGCCGGGATCAGGCGGTCGAAAGCTTTGAACAGTGCATCCGAGTAGCCCCCGGGTTCGATCAGGCATATCTGAATTTAGCGCGCGTCTATGCTCTGGAAGGGGCGCGCGACAAGGCTCGGAGCGTCCTGCTCGATCTGCTCAAACAGCATCCGGATCACCAGCAGGCCAAGCAGATGCTTGAGCGATTGCAACTGTAGTTCTGTAGCCACCCTACGGCTTTGGCGTCGGTGCCGTAAGCAAATCGACGAACATCTCGTAGAACCTGTCCGTATCCAGATCAACCTGGATTTCGGCACGCGGCCCCACGAGCTTTGGTTTGTCTTGTTCTGTCCAACTCAGGGTATTTCCATAACCAGCTCCGCGGCTGAGGTCGACATCCAGGTAACGCGGCTCCTTCGCGGTGATCAGACTCGGGTCGAGCCACGCCAGCGCGGCGAGTTCGTCCCATAAATAGTTGTATTCGCCGGACAGACGCGAATACGAACCGACATAACGGGCCGCGGGCGTTTTGCCCGCCTTCACCCGGTTGATCAAGTCCTCTGTGAGCCGGGTCTTCACAGAAATATCCACGCTGGTGCAGACAATTTTCTTCCACGGCGCCGTCAGTACGATGTGCGCCGCTTCCGGATCAAACCAGAGATTGAATTCGTGCCTTGGGGTATTTGCGAACTCAGGATCGTCGGTTTTCGGATTCAGACTCGCGCCCATGAACACGAACTCTTTCGCCAGCCCGGCGAACTCAGGATCGATCGAGATGGCGAGCGCGAGGTTGGTCATCGGCCCGCCTTCGTAGATGGTGATTTCGTGCGGATACTTGCGGACCATGCGCAGGAGAAAATGCGCGGCGTCCTCATCCAGCGGTTTGGTGTTGGGATTGCCCTCCGGCATTTCACCCAACTGATCTGCCGGGTGGTACCGTTGCGGAGTCCACGCCCCCACCCACGGTATGAAGCCATACTGTTGCTCCCACAGTTTTGTCTCCTCCTGCCGCCTCACCAACGGATACTCGGCTCCCGGTACCACGGGAATGTCGGTCCGCCCGATGATCTCGAGCATGCGCAAGGTGTGTGCGACTTCTTCTTTGAGCCAGGCATCGCCGGTCACCACGGTGACGCCGAGAACTTCGGTCTGCGGCGACTGGACCAACAATAAGATGGCTTGCTGATCGGTTCCTCCAGGCCCGGCTGCATCCTGATCGATGATGATCTTGCGCTTCCCGGACGACTGCTGGCTCCAGCCCGGAAGGCACGCCACCAACAACACTGCGATTCCTACCATCCACGGCCGGACCAATTTCATCTCATCCTCCTGAATGCAGATTAAGAATGCGTGGAAATACTGCAGGCGATTTCGTCAGACTTGTCACAAAACATTGCATTCTATTTTGTGATGCCCGAACTCCGCCAGCGCTTTTCTTTCCCCGCTTCAGAGGAGAGGGTCGGTTGCGAGCCGCGATGCCGGCAGATAGAATGCCCGACTAGGCGCGACAAAGACTTAAAGACTGCTTTCGTACGATCGTTGCATCAGCGCCGATCTTCATGGGCCGCCTCTGCGTAGTCTCACAGCAACTCAGATCCGCTCGCGTTCTAGGCGGCGATGTTTTTGCGCTCTTCCTCGTTGCGTGCGTCCTCTTCACCTCGCTTCCGTTTTGTCTGCAGTCTCAAGAGACAGGAAAGTCGGCTTCATTACGCGGAGCCGTTCGCAACTCGCAAGGAAAACCGGTCGGCGGCGCAACCATTCAACTGCAGGCCAAGGACCCAGCGCAAACTCAAGTGGCTCATTCGGATTTGCAAGGGAACTACAGTTTTGCCGCCCTTCGCGGCGGAGTCTATGTTCTGCGAGCCGAGATGGCCGGATACAGCGATACGGAAATCCCTTCACTCTTCTTCGGCCCGAAAGAAGAAAAGAACGTGGATCTCATTCTGCTGGCGGCAAAAACTCCAGCATCGCAACCCGCTTCCGCACCCGCACCAGAGTTCTTCGATCAACCCCAATTCGCGGTGGCGGCGGTGACTGATACCACAAGCCTCGGCGGTCACGGTTCCGACACGATTGTGCGAACCCGGGAAACGCTCGCCAAGGAAACTGTTTCCTTAAGCAATGCCCCGGCCAGAGCCCAGCCAGTTGCCACGTCCGAGAAGGAAAAATCGCTACGAGAGAGCGTGGAACGCGAACCCCGCAGCTTTGAGGCGAACCATCTTCTGGGCAAAGTGCTGGACGAGAATGGGAAAGCGCGCGACGCTATCCCGTACCTTGAGCGCGCCGGCGAACTCAAACCCAGCGACTACGAAAACTCCTACGATCTGGCGCTCGCCAATGCGCACGGTGGCAATTATGAGCGGGCACGCGACCATGCCCAGGCCCTGGTCGTGCATCACGACACAGCCGAGCTGCATCACTTGCTCGGCGATGTGCAGGAGAAACTGGGCAATTCCCTGGAGGCCGTCCGCGAGTACCAGCGGGCTGCTGAATTGGATTCCCGCGAGCCCTATTTTTTTGACTGGGGTTCCGAACTTCTGCTACATCACGCCCCGGAACCCGCACTGGAGATTTTCACCAAGGGCAACCGTCTGTTCCCTCATTCCGTCCGCATGTTGATCGGACTGGGCGCAGCCTGGTTTGCACGCGGCTCCTACGATCAGGCGGTTCAGCAAATTTGCGAAGCATCCGATATGAATCCCAACGATGCGATCCCCTATCTGTTCCTGGGAAAGATGCAAAGCGCGGAGCCCACGCCCTCCGAGAGAATTGTGGAAAAACTGCAGCGTTTTGTCGCGCAGCAACCGGAAAACGCCGAGGCAAACTACTACTATGCAGTCGGACTTTGGAAGCTGCGGAAGGGCCCGCAGGACACGGCTCGCGGGGCCCAGATCGAAGCTCTCTTAAGAAACGCGATTCATCTCGATCCGAAGTTCGCTGCCCCCTACCTCCAACTCGGAATTCTTCATTCCGAGCACAGAGATTATCCCAGAGCGATTTCCGACTACCAGCAAGCCATCCAGGCGGATCCGCAAATGGAAGAGGCGCACTATCGGCTGGCCCAGGCCTACCGGAAGACCGGAGATGGCCGAGCCGACGCGGAACTCAAGGTCTACGATCAAATTGCCAGAGAATCGGTGCAACAGGAGGAACGCGAGCGCCATGAAATCCGGCAGTTTGTATATACCCTGCGCGACCAGCCTCCGTCTCAAATTCCGTAGGCGGGATGCAAATGGTGATCTGGGACTTGTCTCCGGACCGTGCCCACACCGGCATGGTAGGCGCGCGCGGCCGTGCGCGGCTCTGAACCAAGGCTCCGCTCTGGCTTCCCCTGTGTTACACTTTTTGATTCATACTGACAAACTGTTGCACGCAGGACGCCCAATCCACACATGCTTTTTTCCAGAGAATATGTGGGCTATCTGGCCCGCGAAGTCACCAAGAAACTGATTGCTGGAAAGTTCATCGAGACCGCGACGGTTCCCGCCGTGACCGAGCGAGTGAACGCCGCTTTGGTCGACGAACTCTCGCTGGAGGACCGCATCAACGACGAAGTGCGCGTCATCCTTGAAGCCTACTCTGACGAAATGCAGAAGAGTGGCGCCAACTACCAGGAAATGTTCCGCAAGGTGAAAACCGAGCTGGTACGCAAGTACAAGGCGGTGCTGTGAGACTGACCCGCGACAAAGTCAACGTGCTGGCCCGGGCCGTTTCCGACGTGCTCAAGCAGATGGACGAGGTCGAATTTATCGAGGACCCCAACACCATCCGCCAGGAAACCCGCAAAATCCTCGAAGATCTGCTTAATCAGGAAGAAAGAATCGACGTCGCCGCCCGCCAGAAAATCGAGAGCCAGAAACGCACCATCCTCGAAGGCTCGCAAGAGTGGGACATCCTCTACCGCAAGTACTATAACGAGGAAGTGAAAAAGCTCGGCATCTAGAAGTCCCTTCCCATCCGGCATCGCTCAACCGAGGTGATCATTGGCAAGTCAGATCAGCGACGTGAAGACCATCGTCAAGCGCGCCGCCGAAGAGGCCGGCTTCGACCTCGCGGGCATCGCTCCCGCCGCCGATGCTGCCGAACTCAAACATTTTCCAGAGTGGATTGCCGCGGGCCGTGCCGGTGAAATGAAATATATGGAAGCGCTCGATGATCGCGGCGATCTCAAGCGGGGCTCACTTGCTCGAGTCGCGCCCTGGGCACGAAGCGTGGTCGTTTGTGCCATCAACTACAACACAGAGAATCCCTACTCGACGCAAGTTCATGACGCCGAACGCGGATGGATCTCCCGCTATGCCTGGAGCCGCGACGATTACCACGACGCGGTCCTCCGCCGCCTCAAGCAAGTGGAAGCCGCTTTGCAGCAGGCTGTGCCCGCCGAGCTACAGCGGACTTTGACCAATCGCAGCTACGTCGACACGGGGCCGCTCGTCGAGCGCGTCTACGCGAAGTATGCGGGAGTAGGCTGGATCGGCAAGAACACCTGCATCATCAATCAGAAAAACGGCTCATGGCTTTTCCTGGGAGTAATCCTCACTTCTCTCGAACTCGCGCCCGACGTGCCCGCCCCCGACCGATGCGGCACCTGCACCCGCTGCATTGAGGCCTGCCCGACTAGCGCAATTCTCGCGCCTCACCAGCTCGATTCCAACAAGTGCATTTCGTATTTGACGATCGAAAAACGCGGATCGATTCCGGAGGATCTTCGCGTTGGGATGGGGCGCCATGTCTTCGGCTGCGACATTTGCCAGGACGTTTGCCCGTGGAATCGTAAGGCCCCGGCATCGACGGCGCCTGAGTTTGAACCTCGTCCCGGCTTCGTGAACCCCGCCCTTGCCTGGCTTGCCGAAATGTCCGCAGAAGAATTTCGCGCGATCTTCCGCGGATCACCCATCCGTCGTACCAAGCGCTCCGGCCTTCGCCGCAATGTCGCCATCGCCATGGGTAACAGCGGAAGTCGAGAATTCCTGCCCCTCTTGGATCAACTAGCTGCCGATGAGGACGAATCCGTTGCGGAAAGCGCGCAGTGGGCAATAACACATTTACAGACATCCGCCCCATAACATTCATGGTTTCGACGGTCCTCCGCGGAGCCCTCGGCAAGACCCTATATTCGCCGTATATTCGCTCCCGGCCGAGCACTCTTATCCCTTGAGTATTTTGAACTTCCGTAACTGGTTTTTCCGATTAGCAGCAACTAATCTCTGCCTAAAGGGTTCTTAATTAGACGGTTAGACTGAGTCATCTGGGGGGGGAGTATGTTTTCACGCCACATTCAGGCAATGCGGCGCGTTTTCAGTAAGTTAGTCGTGATGGTTTTGGCTTGTGTCTCGATTGCCGGCGCCTCGGCCACGCTTCTTCTGGAAGAGCCTTACGGCAAGATGGGAGTCTTTACCGCGACCGGTCATGCCGCCGTATATCTTTCTGGCGTGTGTACCGACACTCCCCTGGTTCTGCGCCGTTGTGCCCCTGGCGAAACCGGGATCGTGCTGAGCCGCTACGATGGCGTGGGCGGACACGATTGGGTCGCCATTCCTCTGATTCCCTACCTGTATGCAGTCGAACGCCCCCAGGATGTGCCACTCTTTGCCAATGCGAAGATGGCCGCCTTCCTGCGCGACCGCTACCGCCGCAAATATCTGGAAGACGTCGCGCCCGACGCGAAGAATGGCGAAACTCCCGGCGGCAACTGGAACCAACTCGTGGGATCTTCTTACGATCGCGCCATTTACGGTTTCGAGGTTGAAACTACCCCAGAGCGGGACGATGCTCTGATCCGCCAATATAATGCGTCGCCGAACCAGTCTCATTTCCACCTGGCTACGAACAACTGCGCCGATTTCGCCAAGGGTGTGCTCAACTTCTATTACCCGAAATCCCTGCATCGCAGCCTGATCGCCGATGTTGGCATTACTACGCCGAAACAGATTGCGAAAATGCTCACCAAGTTTAGTGCGCGTCATCCTGAGCTTAAATTTTCGCGGCTCATCATCTCACAGGTTCCCGGCAGCATGCCGCGCAGTACGGATGTTCATGGCGTGGTCGAATCTTTCTTTAAAGCGAAGAAGTACATCGTGCCCAGCGTCGTGGTCAGCCCCATCTTTGCGGGATGCGTGGCTGCGGTCTATGTTGGCACGGGTGCGGGCCACTTCGAGCCCGGGCGCAACGCCATGGTCTTTGTAGTGGGCGGCGACCCGGAGCGGCCCCTGGGCCGTGAAGATCGCCGAACCTACCAACAGCAACTGAAACATTTTCTGGCCGGCGCCTATCCGGAAAAACCGGGACGGAAGGTAGACAAGGTGTGGGCGAGGTTGCAATCCAAAGCCAAGACCGGCGTTGACGACGAAGGCCGACCGGTTCTTGAGGTGCAGGTTGGAGAGAGTGTAGTGCAGATCGGAGCGACCGCCGACAATGTATTACGCGGAAGCGCTCCTCCCGAGATGGAGCGTCGGCTTCTGGCGGCTCGCCTTCAGTCGGAATTGCGGCGCGGATCGGCGCAGGGGCTCTCCGAAACAGAAGTTGCGCGCGACTGGGAGCTCCTGCAGAAAACAATGACTGAGAGCGATTCGCCGGTTGCGATTCGGGTCGCGCCACGCTCTGAAAGTATCCGCAGAAACCAGCCCTAAACCTCCGGGCAGCTAAAGACCTTAGGTGAAATCGAAAAAGGCGGCGCCGATGGGCGCGGCTCTCTTGGCTTATTGTTGCTGCGGCGGTGGTTGCGGCGGCACGCCCTGCCCGGGTATGGGCGCTTGCCCCGGCCGTTGCTGCTGTTCGATCTGCAACTGCCGCTGCTGCATCTCTTGCAGCATCTGCTGCGGTGTCTTCACGGCGGGCTGATCCGGAGAGGCAGGCGGCTGTTCCGCCTCCGCGGCCGCTTGGTCGGCGGCGTCGTCTTCCGTCGCTTCCGCGTCATTTGCGTCACCTGCCACATCGGGCATCGACGCCGCCCCCGGACCGCCCGAGTGTTGCACGATTCCCGGTTGCTGTTGTTCTGCGATCGACGGGGTATTCGGGTTTGCGTCGTCCGGTCCGGTTTTTGCCACCAGCACCACGCGCGTTAGCACCGCGCTGTCCGCCGGCGACCCCAGCAACACATAATTAAAGCGCGATCCATTCAATAGTTCGGCCACGACTTCCCGCGCCGAGCCTGGGCCCAGATGGGTCACCACACGCTCCGTCGCCACGGGAATCTCAATCTCTGCCCCGGTCTGTTTGCGGACGGCTCGCAAAATGTCGCCCAGCGTCGAGTTGGGCGCGACAATGGTCAATTGCGCGTTCTGATAGCTGACTTGCGGCGGCACTGGCGCCATCGAATCCAGTGGAACCTGCTGTACCGGCCCGGTGGGCCCGGATGGCAGGGGAGCGAGTTGCGGCTTTTGCGGCTTCTTCGGCTTCTTGGTCGCCCGCTGGCTCTGCGAGGACGTAGCATTCGCAGGGCTAACGATCCCGAGGCACAACGCACTGAGGCACAGGACGAGGACCTTAGCAACCCTATTGAATTTGCATCCCGTGCTCATGCTACTCCTCCCAGGAATCCGATTTCGGGGGACACCGCAAGGCAACTTACCGCAATTTTATCACCGGTAGGGCTTTGAAGGACTGGCGGGACGTCCCACCAGATGGAACGTCGTAACCCTACACTCTTGCACCGGTTTGATGCCATGCCACGAAGCCGGGACCAATCTACAAGTGGATTGCAGTCAACCATTTCCGCTGGCGCTAAATCTTAACAGCGTAAGGCTGAAGCAGCGTAAACTGAACCCAGCCTTTTCCAACTCTATCAAAGTAAAGGCGGAGTTCAATATGAATCTGGCCCGCAGCCTAACCCCCGGTCTCTGGATTGCCCTGGCATTTTCGCCCTTGAGCGTCCGCGCGCAGAGTTGTCAGACCTCGAGCGATCTCGATGACGCTACCCGGACCGCCGTTACCGCGGTTGGCCAACGGTATTTCGGAATGGCCACCAAGAGCGACGCTACATCCTTGCGCCAGAATGCTATCCCCAGCCTTGCCGCCGATTTCTCCGAGGTCGAGGCCACCATCAAAGACCACCAGCAGGATCTCGCTGGTGCCCAAGCAACCGTAAAGGGCATATTTCTGCTCGACGGCACCACTCCATCTCCGCACGCCGAGTTCTACTGCGGGGTCTTTGGCAAGAGCGGCCAGACCTCTGGCAGCGCTGTCTTCTATCTCGACAATCTCCCCGCCGGAAAGTACGGCATGGTTCTTCTCGACGCCAATTCCCCGAAAGGACGAACCATGTTTTCCTTAATTCTCCAGCAGGCGGGAACTGACTGGAAATTAGGCGGCCTCTACATCAAGGCCACCCAAGTCGCGGGACACGACAGCGAGTGGTTTCTGGCGCGCGCCCGTGAATACAAGACTAAAGGCCAGATGCATAATGCATGGTTTTTTTATGCCCAGGCCCGCAACCTGATCTCTCCGCTGCCCTTCATGAGCACATTGGCCACCGACAAGCTCTATGACGAAGGGCAGAGCTCGCAGCCCTCCGACCTTCCGGTGGGGAAGACGGTCGACCTTCCGGCTGGAACCGCAACCTACAAGCTCATCTCGATCTTTCCGGAAGTCGTGGGCAACGATCTGGATTTGATCGTAAAGTATCAGGCTGCCGATGTTTCGAATACCAACCAGGCCTACCAAGGCAACGTGACCGTCATCAAGGCTCTCGCAACCAAGTATCCCGAGGTGAGAGACGCGTTCGCCGCCGTCGTGGCGCGCGCCGTGGACCCCAGCGGCCGCGACTACGGCACGCTGCTGGCGATGAAGGACATCAAGTAGGGGAAGCCAGTTCTCAGTTATTTGCGCATCTGATCCAAGAGACACTCTTTCGGGTCTTTGTCGTCGCGCAATCCCAGAAACACCGGAGCGCGCAGCTTCGGCCCGCTCCCCTCGCTGGTCCCGCCAGTCCACTCCGCAAACTCGATCTCCGCCACCAACTCCGGTTTCACGAAACTTACCTTCCGCAGCGCATCAACGTCGCCGAAAAACGGATTCTTATTCGTCTCTAGCTTCTTCAATACCTTCGAAATTTCGCTAAGCGATTTCTGATTGAAGCCGCTCCCCGCCTGCCCCACATGAATCAGCCGCCCTTGCTGGTCATACAGGCCGAGCACCAGCGAACCAAAGTGCGTCCGGCTGCCCTTGGTCTCGGTATATCCCGCAACGACGGCTTCCAGGCGATGGCGAATTTTGATTTTGAGCCACTCGCCGCTGCGGCGTTCCTGGTAGCAACTGGTTCGAAGTTTCGCAACAATGCCCTCCAGCCCGGTCTTCCGCGCCATCTCGAAGAGCGCCTTGCCGCGCTGCTCGTAGTGGTCGGAATAACGCACGCCATCACCCGCTGCCACCAACGACGCCAGCTTGCGCTTACGCTCCTCCAGCGGCACGCGCCGCCAGTCGTAGCCGTCGAGATACAGCAGATCGAATGCGTAATACAGCACCGGCACATCGGCGTTGCCGGCGGCCCGCCGCCCGCCAGGACGAAATCCAGTGCGCTGCTGCATCAGACTGAACGACGCTTTGCCCTCCTCATCAAGCGCCACCACTTCGCCATCCAGAATCGCTGTCTTCGCCTTGATCAGTTGAGCCATATCGTTCAATTCGGGATAGCGCGCTGTCAGATCGTTCTGATTGCGCGAAACCAGCCTTACCTTGCCGTTTTCGATAAACGCGATCGCCCGATATCCGTCCCACTTGATCTCAAACAGCCACTGCGCCCCATCAAACGGTTCCGCAACCGACTCCGCCAGCATGGGATGAATCGTCGTGGGCATCGGCCTCTTTATCGGACCCCCCGAAGAAGCTTGAACCCCAGAGGACGCAGTGGAAGCGGAGGACGAAGAGGAAACCGAGGAAGCGGAGGGTTTTGATTTATTCTTAACTTTCTGGGACACTGTGGGAGGGATATCTGCGGAGGATGCTAAGTCTTTTTGTTTACTTTCCTTCGCGTACTCTGCGTTTTCGTTCTTTGCGTCCTCGGCGGTGATCCGTTTTTTTTTTGGCCGCTCGCCGCGGCCTTTTTCTGATCGAGTTTGGCCACCGCATCGGCCAGCCAAGCTGCCTTCAACTTGCCTCGTCCGGAAGATGGGCGGCTTTTCCACTCCCGCGAACCCGCGTCGCCGGCAACCTCCTCGAGATTCCGCCCGCTGAGCACCGACTGGTCGATCTCCTCGATGTCGTATCCGTCCACGGCATGATCATCGTGTTTCTTGATGATCAGCCATTCGTTGCCCTTGCTCCCCGGACGCCGCCCGCGCATTTTGATCAGGGCGAAGTCTCCTTTCAGGCGCTTCCCATTTAAACGAAACTTCAGGTCTCCTTTGGCCAGCATCGCCGCAGCTTCCGCTTCCGTGCCCGGCACATACTTCCCATTGATCGGCACCGGCGAGAGCGGCTGCCAGGTGCCCACATCCCACACAATCACCGTTCCGGCGCCATAGTTGTTCTCTGGAATGTTGCCTTCAAAATCGAAATACGAAACCGGATGATCCTCGACCTGCATCGCCAGTCGCTTGTCGGCGGGATCCAGCGATGGTCCTTTGGGCACCGCCCACGACTTCAGGACGCCTTCCATCTCCAGCCGAAAATCATAGTGCAGCCGCGTTGCATCGTGTTTCTGCACGACAAATCGATTCCCGGTCTTCGTTGCAACCTTTGGCGGAGGCTCCGGGGTCTCTTCGAACCTCCGTTTCCGCTTATATTCTTCGAGTGCCATGGAACCACTATTTAACCACAGAGTCCCAGAGTCCCGAACAGAGAGGCGTCATCCCTCACTCGGCGCAGTTCAGCCGAGTGAGGGATCCCGCACGGACTGTTCATGCAGCGTGAAGCTCCCCGCGAGATGCTTCGCTCCGCCGGAAGAACGGCTGCGCTCAGCACGACGCCACGTTGGTGATGACGCTGCGTTGGTGAGACACAGCCGAAACACGATGCGCCATGCTTTAAAATCCTCGCACCATGCAACGTGAATTTCCCGAAGTTCCTCTGGTCGGCGTCGGCGCCATTATCATCGAGGGCTCTCGCGTCTTGCTGGTGAAACGCGCTCACCCGCCGCTGCAAGCCGAGTGGTCCATTCCCGGAGGCGTGCTCGAAGTTGGCGAACTGATCCGCGAAGCCGCCGTTCGCGAGGCTCGTGAAGAAACCGGACTCACCGTCGAGCCCGAAGACCTGCTCGGCGTCTACGACCGCGTCCTGCGCAACCCCGAACAGCGCGTGCAGTATCACTATGTTTTGATTGATTTCCTGTGCCGCCGCATCGGAGGAGAACTTCAGGCCGCCAGCGACGCTGCCGAAGTCCGCTGGTGCACCCTCGAAGAATTGCCGGCGTTGAAGCTCGCAGAAGACACCGTCGATGTGATTCGCAAAGGGTTTGGAAAGCTAGGTTGTTGACTCGGGCGTGCTGGGGACTCCGTCGTCTTCCCACTCGGAGTCGCAGGGATGGCAGCGCCAGGCCCGGCGATAGACTGGAATCGGCACGTGCAGCCATACGGTCAGGTACGAGACTGGCCGATTGAGTTCCTTGAAAGTGACATCCAGCGACTGGCACTTTGGGCAATGCGGCTGTTGATATTCACCGACGCCCGCGACGTCGAATCCCTCCGGAATAGGCTGGTTCAGAATTTCATTGGCCACCTCAACATCCTCCGGAGCTACCTTCAGCTTGATCCCTCCCATTAAGTTTGACCAGAACCAATCCAGTCGGACGATGTTGTCGTCAGTGAAAACCGCCTCGATTCCCGCAGACTCGAGACTGCCCTTGGCCAGCAACGCTTCGGGCAGATCGCGAAACTGACGGATGGTCACCATCCTTCGCAGTTCAAGTTCACCGTCCGCAGAGGAGACTTCCGCTGCCAGCGGCTCAGGTTCTGGTGGATCACCCGGCAGTGCGGTTGGAGCAGGGGCCGCAGGACGGAGTTCGACCAGTTCAGCCGCCAGGCCCCTTCGTGACATCTCACCTCTTAAAGCTTCTCGAGCAAGATCGGTAAGTTCGTACGCCTGCTTTGCGATCGCCTCCAACTCTTCGTCCATCTGATCAGAATAAAAATCAGGCAGACGCCGTCGCTCTTGCTCGGGGTCAATCATCGCCATGGCAGGGGATCATACTCCAATCCAAATCCCTGAGAATCCGTGGCCAGGCTTCCCCCAGGACAGAACGGCCCGCAGGCACGAAGCCTGCGGGCCGCCCGGTGGACTGTTTGGGATTGACCAAGAGGTGGTCACTCTACGTGGCCTCTACGGCAACTCCGGGATTCCTGACCGACCTGCGTCAGGCGGATCCAATCCTTAATTCACCGGTAGTGTGCGGGCTGTAGCTCCTGGCGCGCCGTTTATTCGTTACTGCGGCCCGAAGCCCCGCTTAGAGCAACCCGCTCTAAGTCTCAGCCACCTCACCTGGTCTTTGAACATCCCAACTACTGCCATCAGAACTTATCATCCGACCACCTCCTTTCCGGTGTTAATTCGCACATTAAGCTTGGATACCAATTGTTGTCAATACCGCCAGAGTGACTTTTGTGGGGATGCCAGATTCGATTGCAGACCTGAATTTGAGCGATGCACAAGGGGACGGGCGCAACCACTGAAATAAGGTATTGCGACGCCACAATCGCTGACACGTTTCAGGTTTAGTTCCACATCTGAGCAATTTTGAACAGACACCAAATAAGTGACGATTGTAAATTCACTAGGAAGAGACGTGAAAGAACGTGCCCTCTCCATTTTCCGTCTCCACTGGCCGATCAAGGGAATCTGTTCGCTTTCTTTTTTCTCGGAGGAATGTCACGCGTGCTGCGTGTGGCGTTTGAAATCGATCTCTTCCGTGACTAAAGAGGACTATTCTCTTGCAACCAAGCTGCAAATAATCGGCGTTCTTGTTGGGTTTGATTCTTTTTGTTTTGCAGGTGTTTCGGGTACCTAAGTTTCTGACGCGAGAACACCTTATCAACGCTGCTTGGTGGGGAAGAGCAATGGTGGCCAAAGTGCTGTCACCTTGTTGGTAGAACATCTAGAAGGGTAGGAAAAGATATGAAGTCGCGCGGTCTTCGTCTGCTAGCTCTCTCGTTCTTACCGCTCCCGTTGTTGGTAGTCAGTGCTTTTGCCAATTCGGTCAGCCTCGGCACTGCCGCCAACTATGCGGTGCTGGGTGGCTCAACTGTGACCAACACCGGCTCCAGCGTCCTCACTGGCGATCTTGGTCTGAGCCCGGGTGGCGGCGGGTGCGGGGTGGTCGGCTTTCCTTCCGGGAGCGTGAGCGGAACCATCAACGCATGCAACGGACCGGCAGGTCAGGCTCAGCGTGATCTGACCACGGCGTACAACAAGGCTATGGGCCTGTCGCCCACAAGCACTCTCACTGGGAAGGACTTGGGTGGACAGCATCTGACGGCGGGCGTATATTTTTTTGCTACTTCTGCCCAGCTGACGGGGACATTGACTCTCGAGGGTACACCCGGTGCACAGTTCGTTTTTCAGATAGGGAGTACGCTCACGACCGCAAGCAGTTCGTCTGTTATTTTTATCAATAGCCTAACTGGTAAGCCGAGCACTGACCCGAACATATTTTGGCAGGTTGGCAGCTCCGCGACTCTCGGCACAACGACGGCGTTTCAGGGAAATATTCTCGCGCTCAGCAGCATCACCCTGAATACCGGCGCAACCATCGGTTGCGGGAGCGCCTTGGCGAGGAATGGTGCGGTGACGTTGGATAGTAACGTCATCGGAGGCGGTTGCGGCGGCAGCAGCAGCAGGTCGACTGTTCCGGAACCGGGTACCCTGGGCTTGCTGGGGACGGGGCTGGCAATTCTGGCCGGCGCAGCACGCCGAAAACTGCGCATCTAGCGTCTGTTCTCAAGTAGGAGGCGCAGCACCCTCATCGGTTCCCCAGGGTTGCAATCTCTCCCAGCCCCAGGAGACTCGCATCTGCGGTCACCAGCGTCAGATCCAGAACCTGCGCGGTGGCCGCCAGAAAGCGGTCGGCTGGGTCGCGTTGCGGCAGCTGCAGCCGCCGCGCAACGGCAGCAATCTCATGCGTTAGCGGAGCCTCGCGAAATGGCGCCGTTGCCTGCGCCACCCATTCACCCAGATCTCCATGCAAGCGTATCCGGCCCTTTTCATGCAGAGTCAGCGCCTCCCACGTGCTGATGGGAGACAACCACAATTCATTTTCCGGATTGCGCAGTTCGTGTTGAGCTCGCTTGCCCAAACGACTCTGGTCCTGCAAACTCCATAGCCAGATGTGGGTGTCGAGCAGCAGTCTCAATCGCGGAGCGCTTCCCAGTCGCTCTCTTCGTTGGCGGGCGAAACAATGTCACCCAGGATTTCGATGCGGCCCTTCATCGAGCCGATCCAATCCGACGCGGGAGCGGGTGAAGGTGGCACCACTTCGGCGATGGGTTTTCCGAAGCGTGTAACCCGAATCGGCTTCTTCGTCTTCTGCACTTGGTCGAGCAGCGCCAGGCACTTGGCCTTGAATTCGGAAATCGCGATTTCCTTCATGACTACTCTATTAGATCATAGTCAATATTAATGGTCAATATGAATTACGGCAGCGCGAAGGCATAGACCGCGCTGCCGGCAGCGATCGCCACGTGTTCTTTCCCGTCGACGGCAAACGCCATGGGCGCCGCATAGACCGCGCCGCCCATCTGGAAGTGCCACAGCGGCTTGCCGGACGCCGCGTCGAAAGCGATGAAATTTCCTTCCGCGTCGCCGGTGAACACCAGGCCGCCTGCCGTCGAAAGCACGCCCGACCAGGTTGGCGAAGTGTGCTCGAACGTCCATTTCACCTGCCCTGTCCCCGGATCGATCGCCTTCAGGAACCCGCGATACGGCCTGGCCTCTTCCGACGGAAAGTATGCGCTGCCGTAATATGCGTGGCCGGCCTCATAGGGCTGCGGAGCCGTGCTGAAAATGTCGCACTGATCGCGAGCCGTTACATAAAACAGCGCGGTCTGCGCATCGTAGGTTGGGGCCATGAAGTTCGTCGTCCCCAGCGCGCCCGGACACACGGTACGCCCTTCAAGCGTGGGAGACGCTTCTCTATTTGCCACGGGACGTCCCTCAGCGTTCTTCCCATCGCTCCACGTAATCTTGCCGTAGGCTGTTGCCGAGAGCAGTTTGCCGCTGCTGCGATCGATCACATAGAAGAATCCGTTGCGGTCCGCCTGCGCGATCAGATGCTTGCCGCCTGCGTCGATCATCACCGGAACCTGCGTCGCATCCCAGTCGTGCTCGTCGTGCTTGGTGAATTGGAAATACCAATTCATCTTGCCGGTGTCGGCATTCAACGCCAGCAGGGAATTGCTGTAGAGGTTGTCACCCGCCCGTCCCTTGCCGCGATTTGACGGCGCAGGATTTCCCGTCGGCCAGAAAATTTGATTTGTGACCGGGTCGTAGGTTCCCGTGTTCCAGGCCGGAGCGCCGCCCACTTTCCACGAATCGCCTTCCCAACTGTCATGTCCGGGCTCGCCCGGCCCCGGAACGGTATAGAACCGCCATTTGCGCTCGCCCGTGGCTGCGTCGTAAGCGTCAATAAACCCGCGCACTCCGTACTCGCCGCCGGAAATACCAATCACGACCAGATTCTTCACGGCCAGCGGCGCCACCGTGAAGCTGTGCCCGGTCCGATAGTCCGCCGCGACCGCGTCCCACACCACATTTCCGGTCTTGGCGTCGAGCGCGATCACGTGCGCATCCAGCGTCCCCAGAAAAACCTTATCGCCCAAAATCGCCAGCCCACGATTCACCCGCCCGCAGCACGGACGAATGTCCCCCGGCAGTTGCCGCTGGTACATCCAGATCGGGCGCCCAGTGCGCGCATCGAGCGCAAACGCGCGGTCATCCTGCGCGGTCGCGTAGAGAATCCCGTCGACGACCAGCGGCGTGGTCTCGAATTTTCCAGTCGCTCCGGTCTGATAGACCCACTTCGCCACCATCGTGCGTGCATTCGTTCGATTGATCTGATCGAGCCCGCTGAACCGCTTCCCGGAGTAATCGCCGGAATAAGTCATCCAGTTTTGCGGTTCCTGCGCAGAATTTACCAGCCGTTCGAACGTCACTTGCCCGCGAGCCGGCGAAGCGAAGAGACCGCAAGCAAGGCAAATCCCTAACAGGCTTCCCCAATTCCGCAGCGATCTCCGCGGCATTCCTCGCCGTCCTTTGCGGTAAAAGCTCTCTCCGGCCCGAGCCCCAGCCTGAATCTTATCCGCGCCCCGCCCGGTCATTTCGCCTCCACGCTGGTCAAGTAGGCCACAATATCCGCAAGATCCCTGTCGCTTAAAATGTCCGCACCGTACACTGGCATCGCCGACTGCCGGCTCTTCTGAAACGATCGCAGCTTGTCTTTCTCGAGCAGATGAATCTGCTCGCTCGTGTCCAGGATCTGCACGCTGAAGCTGTCTTCATTCAGCGTCACGCCTTTGATTTCCTTTCCGTCCGCGGTGACCACAGTGACGCTCTCATATTCCTGCGGAAACTCCTTGGTCGCCTCGGTTAATCCCCAAGCCAGCCTCCGGCTCGGATTGCGCACCGAATCGATGATCGCTTCGCGCGTGCGTGATCCGCCCACGGCCGTCAGTTCGGGCCCGACTCTGCCACCCTTGCCTTCGACCATATGGCACAACGAGCAGTTCGCATCGCCGTAAAACAGATCCCTGCCATGGCCGGCGTTGCCCGCGGCCTTAGCCGGAGCCTTCACTTCCCGACTGCGAATGTAGGCGATAATCTGCCAAATCTCCTTATCGGTCATTCCGACGCCTTGCCCGTTGGTCCCGTTGGCCGGCATCGCGGTCCCAGGAATGCCGTTGCTGATGACCTGAAACATCTCTGCATCGGAGTGCGTATGCTTCTTCTGCGCCCGCGTCAGATCCGGCCCCCGCCCTCCGCCGTGCGCGCCCAGCCCGTGACACAGCGCGCAGTTGATGCGGAACTGATACTCCCCCGCCTTCGCCGCCTTCGCATCGCCCGCCAAAGGATTGCGGTCGTCCGCAGCGTGAGCCCCAATCCCCAGAAGTAGCGACGCGGCGAACCGTATGCACCATCGGCTGAACATGAACTCACCTTCGCGGAATGTGCCGCATTCTACGCCATCGAGTCGACATTGCAGCTTTGTAAATCGCGAGCGCAGGGAGAAAGGGTCACTAAGTTCTCCGCTTGGACATGTCCGGCGGGCATCTGGGACCGGCACCCCTGGCTCTCTACACTAAATTCCTAGCCTCATGATGCCGATATTACGGAGGGGGCGAGAATTTCCCCTAGGCGGCCAAGCTATTGATCCATCAGCCTTTCCAGCGAAAGGCGTCGGGCTGGGGAAGGCCCAGATGAGCCAGCACGCGATAGGCAAATTCGCGGGCCATTTCATCTAAAGAGGCAGCACCGTAATAGAAGGCCGGAATCAGCGGGAAGACGGTGGCTCCGGCGTCGGCGGCCCGGTACATGTTGCGGATGTGGATTTTATTGAGCGGCGTCTCGCGTACGCAGAGAACCAGCGGACGCTTCTCTTTGAGGGTGACGTCAGCCGCGCGCTCGATCAGATGCGAGGCGACGCCGTTCGCAATACGGGCCAGAGTGCCCACGCTGCATGGAATGACGATCATGGCGTCGACGGGATAAGAACCGCTGGCCACGTTCGCTCCGATGTCAGCGTTCGATTGAACTTTGATTTTGAGCGAGGAGCGGCCGCCGGATCGGCCGGCAGAAGAGCCGAGAATCCGGCCGACCAGGTTGGACCGGCCCTTCAGGCCCAACTCTTCGGCCATGACTCGCAGCGCGCTGTCGGACGCGATGAAGTTTACTGTCTCGACGCGTTGGTCACGTTCGACGGTAAGTAGCAACTGCCGCAGAAAAATGGCGCCGCTGGCCCCCGTGGTGGCGACGGTCAGATTCTGCGGCGGGTGATTGGCCAAGAAGCCTCCGGGCGAGGCAATGGGAGCATTGCCCCGAATTCTGGAGCATAGGGAGGCAGCGCCGCAGAAGTCAAGACGAGCAAGCCAGAAGCTCGAAGCTGATCATGTCCTCGACCGCCAATCTTCGATCCCGCCGCAGCGCCGCCCAGTTGCACGCGCTGGCGGGAGTCGAGCGCGAAATCCGCACCCAGGATTCGCATCACCGCCGCAAATATCTTCGCGAGTTCAACCAAGCTTTTCGCAGCTACGAATCGCTGCTCGACTGCGGGCAAATTCGAAGCGCGCTGCACTCCGCCGACGTGGTCCTCATCGGCGACTACCACGCGCTGCCGGCCGCGCAGCGCCATGCCGCAGCGCTGATCGAGCAGCGCGCACTGGCCGGCGACCGTCCCGTGGTGCTTGGGGTTGAAACCATTTACGCCCGCGACCAGCACATCCTAGACGAGTGGTGGCGCCGCGAAATTGACGAGAACGAATTCCGCCAGCGTATCCGCTTCGATCTCGACTGGGGATATGATTGGACCCCATTTTACGATCTGCTGGTCACTGCGCGCGATCACGCCGAAGCTCTCTATGGCCTCGACTGCATGCCGCGCGAAGATCTGCGCAAGATCGGCGCTCGCGACCGTCACGCCGCTGCGAAGATCGCCGAAACCCGCCTGCGCCATCCCGACGCCGCGATCTTCGTGTTGTTCGGCGAGTCGCATCTCGCTCCCGGACATTTGCCTCGCGAGTTGCATCAGTTTTTACCCGGCGCCAAAATTCTCACGGTATTGCAGAACATCGACGCGCTCTACTGGCGCGCCGCCGGAGAGCGTGCTGACAAGGTGGAAGCCGTCCGCGTCAGCGACGAGGTGCTGTGCGTCTTCAACGCGACGCCGCTCGAAAAATACGAAAGCTACCGCCTGTTTCTCGATCAGTGGAGCCGCTGTGACGATAGTCCGGACTTCGCGCCCACCATCTACAACCTGATCGACAGCCTGGTTCGCTTCCTCGAGATCAACCGGTACTCGCCGCACAACGGCACGCAACCGAAATTTCTGGTCGACCTGTTGCCGGAGGTTTATGGCGGGTCATCTGACGCCATGCTGCGCCGCCTGCTCTCGCGCAACGGCATCGGCGAACCCGAGCGCGAAGGCATGCTCACTAGCGTCGAAGAGCGAGGCAGCGCCTACCTGCCGCAGGTAAACGCCTTCTATGTTCGCGAATTCCAAATGATTCACGCGGCCGAAGACGCTACCCGCTTTCTGCATCAGGCCTGTCAGGGGTTGCCGCAGCGACTCAATGGCCATTCGGAAGAGCGAAGCGCCGTAAACGGCAACGGAAACAGCGAGCGCAAGAGTGCAATCGACGAGTTCTACGCTCACGTGATCGAGCACGCGGTAGCCTATTTCGGCTCACGGGTACTCTACCCCTCGCGGCCTGCGCCCGACGATGCATCGCCGCTATCCCGCTCCGCCTGCGAAAGATTGGCAAAGGCAGCCATTCGTGCCGACAAGAGCAAGTGTGAGTGCGCCGCGCGGGACCTGGGCTACCAGATCGGAAGCCAGATCTATGAAGCGTATCTCGCCGGCAAGGTAGCACCCAGTGGCCTGCGGCGCCTCTTCCTGGCGCACCTCGATGAGCCCGGCTTGGCCCGCAAAGTTTGTGCCACTGTGATTGCCAAACTCCGCTCGTTCTCCGGTGTGCTATCGCGCTCGGCTCGCCCCTGAGTTCGAGATCATCCCCAAGATGCTAATCTAGACCTCAGTCCGGCTGAATGCTGAGTGCCGACCGCTGAGTGCTTTTTGAACGCCGAATCCATCCGCAAGCTTTTCGAGCAAGTCCGCAAAGGCAAACTAACGCCCGACGATGCCGTCGCTCGCCTGCGCCACCTGCCATTCGAAGATCTCGGCTTCGCCAAAGTCGATCATCATCGCGCTCTTCGTGCCGGCATGCCCGAGGTCATCCTGGGAGAAGGCAAGACGCCTGCGCAGGTCGCAGGAATCTTCGCTCGACTCGCCGAACACGGGGGCAACATCCTGGCCACGCGCACCAGCGAAAAGCAATTTGCCGCGGTAAGGAAAAAAGTTCGTAGCGCGGAATATCGCGACCTCGCCCGCGCCGTCGTTCTGCAGCGCGATCCCACAAAATATGGCAAGGGCATCGTCGCCGTAGTTTCCGCCGGAACCAGCGATATCCCCGTGGCCGAAGAGGCCGTCGTCACCGCCGAAATCATGGGCAACGAAGTGGAGCATTTCTACGACGTTGGCGTTGCAGGCATTCACCGCCTGCTGGCCAACCGCGAAGCGCTGACCAAGGCCCGGGTCGTCATCGTCTGCGCCGGCATGGAAGGCGCTCTGCCCAGCGTCGTCGGAGGCCTTGTCGGCGTCCCCGTCATCGCCGTGCCCACCAGCGTCGGCTATGGCGCTTCGTTCAAAGGACTCGCCGCGTTGCTCGGCATGCTGAATTCCTGCGCATCGAACGTCAGCGTGGTGAATATTGATAATGGATTCGGCGCTGGTTACGTCGCCTCACTGATCAACCGGTTACCATGAGTTTGCGCAACAAGGAGCACGTATGGCGATCGCACTGCCACCACAAGTGAAGCAACTCATCGACCGTCCCAACTTCGCTCACCTGGCCACGCTGATGTCCGATGGTTCTCCGCAGTCAGTGCCGGTATGGGTTGGCCGCGAGGGCGAACATATCGTAGTGTGCACCGGGGAAAATTCGCTCAAGGCGAAAAACACGCGCCGCGATCCGCGAGTGGCAGTGTCTATTGTGGATTTCACCAATCCCTACGAGGAAGGCCAGATCCGTGGCCGCGTCGTCGAGCGCCGTCCCGATCCCGAACTGAAGACAATGGATCCAATCTCGCACAAATACACCGGTAAGCCTTTCCCGTTCCGCACTCCCGAAGGGCGAGTCGCTCTGATCATTGAAGTGGAAAAAGTGCGCTATACCAAGCTGCTGTTCGAACACACGCCGCCGAAATAACCGTGCTGGCTGTAGCGGTTCTCCAAAAGGAAAGGCGCGGCCTAAGCCGCGCCTTTCCGCCACCGCTACATCGACCTTACAGTCCCTGCTGGCCCGACTTTCCTTCGACCTGCAGCTTGTTGTCCACGCTGAAGGCGCCGAAGAGCTGGTTGGCTCTGATTCCGGCAACCTCCTTGTCCATCTTGTTATCGACCGAACCGTAGAGCGTCAGGTGCCCATTGTCCACGATGATGCGAATCGGGCGCGCCGGATCCATCGCGTATTTGCTCAACACAGAGTCGCTGTAGATAACCCGCATCGCTCGCAACCGCAGCCCGTCGTCGAACTGCGAAACCGGCTCCAGCGAAACGTTGTCAATCACGTCCTTCACTCCGGGCATGTTCGCGATATCGGCGAGAGCTTCGTCGCGGCCAAGGCCCGTTCGATCCTGACCTTCAACCGTCACCACTCCGTCCTTCACTCCCAGCGCGAAGTAGTCGAATGTGTTGTCATAGCCCACGCGCACGTAGCGCAGCTTCTTCGCCAGTTTCTGCTCAAGTTGCGCATCCGTCACATTCGGGCCTGCCACGCTCAACAGATTGCGCACGCCCTGCGCGTGCCCGGCCTTGCGCGCCAGTTTCGCGGCGTCAAGTTTGCCCTGATAGAGATCGACCGTGCCCGTCAGGGTCACGATGCCCTCTTCCACGCTCGCCTGCACATTGCTGAACTGGCTCTTGGCCGCCAGTTTCTGCGCCACCGTCGTCTGAATTTGATTATCGTACCGGGCGGCGGCTCCGGTCTCAGCCATGAGCGTTGCGCCCAAAAGGCCGACCGCTAGCAGCGCTCCCGCCACTTTCCCTAAGCTCATCTTTCTTGTTGCCATCGCCATAAAGGTCACCTCCGAAACATTTGACAAATCTTTACGAATTAACTATCTGGTTAATTCATTGGATGCGAAGCTACGAGCACGGGATGCATCCCACATGCGGTGAGGAGAGACTGCGGTCGCATTGAAACCGCTTAGCGCAACTTTTGTTTCTGTGACGTGTTTATGCAGGTAACAGGCGGGTTCATGTCCAGGCTCCAGAGTTACGGCGGACAAGTCGCTTACTTGCCTACAGCTGACCAATCCATCAAGAGCGCTGGCTGGCCGTCCTTCACCACCGTCGGATAGACGTTATCGAAGCCCTTATGGTCTGTGGGACCATACGCCAGCTTAAGCTTCGGCCCCAGACCGAAGTTCGTTTCGTGAATCGACTCAATGGCAGTAATGAACTTTTCCCGCGTCACATCTTTTCCCGCGCGCTTCAATCCCTCAACTACCACCATCGCGTCCACGAAACCTTCCAAACTTACAAAACTTGGTGCCGTATCCGGATAATACATCGACAGATACTTGCGATAGAGAGCAACCGTCGGGTAGTCGGTGCGATCATAAGGAGGAACTACCTGGGTAATAATCGTGCCCTCCGCGTCGGGCCCGGCTTCCTTGATGAATTCTTCAGTTCCCACAAAAGAAACGGTCAGAAACTGCGGCCGCCAGCCCGCGGCGTGCGCCTTCTTCACGATCGCCGCCACCGGGGCATACGGTCCCACTACCACCACCGCCTGCGGACGCGCTGCCATCACGCTCTTCATCCCGTCATCCACGTCGAGCGTGTTGCGCGCGAACGTGCCGAGCCCCGCTGGAGCGGAGTTGTGTTTCTGGAGCGCCAGCTTTACTCCATCGAGCACAGTCTTGCCAAAGGCATCATCCTGATAAATCACACCGATCTTGCGGATGTTCACGTCCCAGAGCTTGTCGACCTGCTCGCGAGTCTCGTCGTAATAAGAAGCCCGCACGTTGATGACATAGCGCTTGAGCGGCTCGTAGAGCATCTGCGCTCCGGTGAAGAGACCCACTACCGGGATCTTCTCCTCTTGCGCCATGGGCACGTATACCTTGGCGGTGGGCGTGCCCACAAAAAAACCAAGCGCGAACACGCCTTCTTTGGTCATGCGCTTAAAACATGCCGGGGCTTTGTCGGGGTCGTAGCCGTCATCGAAGGCCAGTAGTTGCACCTTGCGGCCAAAAACTCCGCCTTCATCGTTGATGGAATGAAGGTAAGTGGTCGCCCCCAGCACCGTCTGGTTGCCCAGGAAACGCGCGGGGCCGTCGAGCGCCGAGCATGATCCAATCAGAACGCTGTTTTCGGTGACGCCCGGCGTCTCCGCCGCATGAGTGGTCGCCGCCACTACGAGTGTGAAAAGCAGAAACAACATAGCGCGCCCAGGAAAACACACAGCCAACGCCCCTTGATGTTTCATCCGCAACTCCCTCTTGCCAAGGTTCCCGCCGCTCGCTTGCCCTGATTCCAGTCACACGTGCGTGAGATTTGGTTTGGCCATTGTGTCACGGCAAGTGGGAGCACGCTATCCAAACGCCCCACCAAAGTAACCTCGCGACTACAATTTACGGCGCCTCCAAGTCACGAAGGACTGCGAGATCGGGCCCAGTTCGAAACCTCTCATTTCGGGATTACCCCCGTAACCTTTCGACCCGGTACTTTGCGCTCTACCATGCCCTTGGACTGCGCATTCAGAGGGGGAGTTCGCGGATGGGGGAACGTGTCACCCAATCAGGACGGGCGGATCTTGCCCGCGCCAGCCGGCTGAAGAAGGCGCTGGAGAGCGGAGCCCCACCTGCGTTTGTCCAGCCTGGAAACTCTGCCTCGCCCGCGAACGCTGCGTGCTCCGAACAATCCTGCCCTCTGCCTCCGCTCTCCAAACCTCGCAGAAAAAATCAACAGAGCGCCGAGATCCGTTTGCAATTTCTGGAACAGATGTTTCAGGCATCGCCCGACGGATTAAGCATCGCGGATAGCAGCCAGCGGGTGCTCCTGGCCAATGAAACGTTCGAGCGCATGTTCGAATACGAAACGGCCGAGGTTGTGGGCCAGCCCTTGGAGAATCTAGTGGTGCCTCCAGACCGCCTGGCGGAGTCGCGGTGGGTGACTGAGGCCCTTGCAAAAGGCCAGCGCATCACGCTGGAAACCCAGCGCAGGAAGAAAGATGGAACCCTGCTCGATGTTTCCGTGTCGTGCGCGCCCCTGCTGCTGGATGGGAAGATGGCGGGATTCTACGCCGGCTACCACGACATTTCCGATCGCAAGCGGGTGGAGGCGCTGAGCTCGGCCCTCTACCGGGTCGCCGAGAAGAGCAGCAGCGCTCACGATCTGCAACAGTTTTTCGCCGCCGTGCACGGCATCGTGGATGAGTTGATGTACGCGCGGAACTTCTACATCGCGCTCTATGATCCGGCTACCGAGCTGCTCAGTTTCCCTTATTTCGTCGATGAGCAGGACTCTGCGCCGTCTCCAAAGAAATTGGGCCTCGGGCTGACCGACTACCTCATTCGCGCGGGACAGCCGCTGTTGGCCACGCCCGAGGTGCTGCAGGCTATGGAAGAGCGCGGCGAGGTGGCCCGCAACGGATCGCGTTCCCTCGACTGGATGGGAGTTCCGCTGAAGGTCAACAACCATACCTTCGGGGGCCTGGTGGTCCAGACCTATTCCAAAAACATCCGCTATGGCGAACGTGACAAGGAGATTCTGACCTTCGTAGCGCGGCAGTTGGCGAGCGCTGTGGAGATCAAGAGAAACGAGCAGGCGCTACGCCGCTCCGAGGCGCGCTATCGCTCTCTCGTGCAGAGCTCGGTGTACGGAATCTACCGGTCGAGTCTGGAAGGACGATTCCTGGACGTGAATCCCGCACTGATCACGATGCTGGGATACGAATCGGCGGACGAAGTGTTGTTGCTCGATCCCGAGAAAGATGTATTTACCCACTCCGACGAGCACACGCGGCTGATCGAAGAATTTCGGCGTACCGGACGCTTGGATGGGATCGAAGTGAAGTGGAAGCGCAATGACGGCAAGGCCATCACCGTGCGCATCAGCGGCCGGGCAGTGAGCAGCGCCGACGAGCCGGCCGATGTTTTGGAGGCGATTGCCGAGGACGTCACCGACCGCCGCGTGCTGGAAGATCAGTTCCGCCAGGCGCAGAAGATGGAGGCGGTCGGACGACTCGCCGGAGGTGTGGCGCACGACTTTAATAATTTGCTGATGGTGATCAGCGGCTATGCGGAAGTCATGCTGGCAGCACTGGAACCAGACCATCTCCTCCGTGAGAAAGCGCACGCCATCCAGCAAGCCTCGGACCGCGCCACCACTTTGACCCGGCAGTTGCTCGCCTTTAGCCGCAAGCAGTTGCTGGAACTGAAAGTGGTCGACGTAAACTCGATTGTCGGGGACATGGAGCGCTTGCTCCGGCCTCTGATTGGCGAGAACGTGGAGTTCATCACCAGCCTGACTCCCGAGGCGGCCCACACCCGGGCCGATGCTGGCCAGTTGGAACAGGTGCTGATGAATCTGGTAGTCAACGCCAAGGACGCGATGCCCAGCGGGGGAACGCTCACCGTCCAAACGGAAAAGCTCGTCGTGGATGAGAGTCATCGCCGCGGGCCGACCTTCATCCGCCCCGGCCACTACGTCATGCTCTCGGTCAGCGACACGGGCATGGGCATGGACAAAGAAACGCAGTCGCGCATCTTCGAGCCGTTCTTCACGACAAAAGAGAAAGGCAAGGGGACAGGGCTTGGCCTGTCGACCGTCTACGGCATCGTGAAGCAGAGCGGAGGTTACGTGATGGTGCAGAGCGAAGAGGGACGCGGCACCACCTTCCAAATTTATCTGCCTCGCGTCGAAGGCGTCGCCGAGAAGCACACCGCTCCGGTGGCGCACGCAGCCTTGGGAGGCACCGAGACCGTGTTGTTGGTGGAAGACGAAGAATCAGTCCGTCAACTGGTGCGGGAAACGCTCGCCGCGAAGGGCTACCGGGTCGTGGAGGCGGAAAACGGCGAATCCGGCATGGCCGCCGCTGCCCGGCACGACGGCAAGATCGACCTTGTCATCACCGACGTGGTTATGCCGGGGATGGGCGGCCGCGAGTTGGTCAAGCAACTCGCGCAGACGCGTCCGCAAACCAAGGTGCTTTATCTCTCCGGATATACCGAGGACGCGATTCTCAGCGAAGGCACCATCGAGAGCGGCGCCGCTTTCTTGCAGAAGCCTTTCACGCTACAGAATCTGTCGCGGAAGGTAAGGGAAGTGTTGGAATAGTCGGGTTCCAGCTCTGAAGACTCTTCCCGTCCGGAATCGGTTTAAGTCCCTTTGAAACTTTTTCCGAACCTCAGCGTCCTATCTGGTTGAAGATAGAGGCGGGGCGAATCCGTCTGTGGCGAGTACGCGAATACGCGTATAAAGGATAGGGGTTCTTATGCTCATCAAGAAAGCGGACGACATTCGTTCGTCGGAAATCACTCCCAGGAGTCTGTATCTGAATCGCCGCAAGTTTCTGGCGGGGGCGGCGATCGCAGGAGCCGCAGCCGCTACAGGCTTTGGGCTGCGCGAGATCGTTTCGCCGTCGACCACGGCGCTGGCCGGAAACAAAATTGACGGCATCCAGAAGAGCCCGTTCAGCACCACGGAGACTGTCACTCCCTATAAAGACGTCACCAATTACAACAACTACTACGAGTTTTCCACCGAGAAGGACGAACCCGCAAAGCTCGCCAAAAATTTCCGCACGCGCCCATGGAAGGTGAAGATTGATGGCCAGGTCGCGCAGAAACAGGAACTCGATTTGGACACGATCCTCAAGATGGCTACTCCCGAGGAGCGCATCTATCGCCACCGCTGCGTGGAAGGATGGTCGATTGTCGTTCCGTGGGTCGGCTTTTCGTTGAGCGAACTGATCAAGCGCGTGAACCCCACCAGCAAGGCAAAGTTTGTAGAGTTCACGACGATTCTCGATCTGACTCAGATGCCGGGTCAGCAGCGGCATGTGCTCGACTGGCCATACGTGGAGGGCCTGCGCATGGACGAGGCCATGAATCCGCTAGCGCTGCTCTGCTTTGGCATGTATGGCGAGGACCTCCCCAAACAGGATGGCGCTCCTCTGCGCATCGTCGTGCCGTGGAAGTACGGTTTCAAGAGCGCGAAAGCGATTGTGAAAATCCGCTTCACCGACAAGCAGCCGCTGAATACGTGGAATATTTCCGCGCCCATGGAGTACGGCTTCTATTCCAACGTCAATCCGAATGTCGACCATCCGCGCTGGAGTCAGGCGAAAGAACGCAGGCTCGGCGAGTTCCTCAAGCGCCCGACCCTGATGTTTAACGGCTACGGAGATCAAGTCGCCAGCCTGTACACCGGCATGGATCTGAAGAAGGATTTCTAGAGCACTCAGCCGTCAGCCCTCGGCATTTAGCCCTTTCGTCTTTGTCCTCGGACGCCGCGATCTGTTGTGAAACTGGATGAGTGCTGAGCCCAGAGTGCTGACCGCTGAATCCATGTCCCGCTGGCTCAAACCCGTGATCTTCCTAGCGTGCCTTGCGCCGCTGGCCAAGCTCGTCTGGAGAGCCCTGCACGCGCAGCTCGGGGCCAATCCCATTGAGGCGATCACTCACGGCACCGGCGACTGGACTCTGACTTTCCTGCTGATCACATTGTCAGTCACGCCTGTGCGGAAACTGACCCGGCAATACTGGCTCATCGGCTTGCGGCGGATGTTCGGCATGTTCGCCTTCTTCTACGGCACGTTGCACCTGACGACCTATGTCTGGCTCGACAAATTTTTTGACGTGCACGAAATGCTGGCCGATATCGCCAAGCGCCGGTTCATCACCGCGGGAATGACTGCCTTTGCCCTGATGATTCCCCTGGCGCTCACTTCGACCAAGTGGTCGATCCGAAAAATGGGTGGCCGGCGCTGGCAGGTTCTGCACCGCCTGATTTATTTCAGCGCCGCCGCAGGAGTGATCCATTACATCTGGCTGGTCAAAGCAGACTTAAAGAAGCCGCTGGAATACGCTTCCGTGCTGGGAGTGTTAATACTCTACCGGGTGATCGCATGGATCGGATCGCGTGCCCCGGTAGTAGCGAAAGTAAATACCTCGGAAGGATAGCTCCGGCTCCGGCGTCTTCGCCGGCTGTCGAGCCGGCGTCTCGCCCGCTCCCCGAATAGCCCGATGCTGCCGCAATCCTCCGTCCGAGTCCGCGTTCTTGCCTGTGTTGGACCCCTCTCAACCGCCCTTTCCCAAAGTAAAAAGGGGCGGTCGTCAAGAAATCGACGATGCCCGCCCCGAGTTGTTTGTAGCAGACTATTTCGCGCGCGCGCCGGTATTGTTAGGCCGTCGCACAGAAGGACGCAGCAGGACCACCGGATGCACGCTCATCGGATGTGCCGCCGCTGCCGCCTGGGCTCCGCTACCTTGAGCCTGGAATGTCCCCACCGCGACTTGGCCGCTGGTATCGCTTTCGATGAACAGGGTGTTCGAAGCGTCGACGGTATAGAAAATTATTCCGAACAAGCCCGCCGTCGAACTCGAGTTGAACCCGGCTTCTCCGCGGCCGGTACCGGAGCTGTCTTGAACGAACGTGCTGTTATTGATCGCCTGAGGATTCATCGGAGAACCCTCATCATTTTCGTCAAGCAGGCCGGTCATGGTCCCGCCCGAAGCAGTAACGAATTCGGCGATGTCGTCCACCTCGAACCCTCCGCCGAGGTTGAAACCGCTCAAATTCAGCCCGTAGCCCTGGGGCGGTGTGGCCAGCGAAGTAGCCGATTGCCCGTAGGCGACGCCACTCGCAATCGCCCCGCTATCGATTTCCAGCAGCAGCAGGCCACCGCTGGAGGGATATACGGCGAGCGATGAGGGGCCCCCGGCAAAGCCCGTCAGGCCGAGCACGGAACGGCCATTAACCGGCGTGATGTAGTTCAGCGTAAACGGTACCTGAGCGCTAGAAAGGGTGCCGCCGATGTTTGCATCTTCCAGTCCGTTGCTGGTCTGGCCGGCGCCGCTGGAGGTCATCAACCCTCCGAAAGCAACCGGGGTCGCACTTGTCACGCTCCCACTCTCTCCCGCCATCGTGAAGACGAGCGTACCGGTCGGGATCGGGGCTTGCTGAAATGCATCCCCTGAAAGAACGGGATTGAGCAGCGCATCCGTTTCAATCAATTTCAGGTGGGCCGCGTCGATCACATAGAAATTAAAGTTGAGCGTACCAAGTGCGGTGGAGAGCTGGGCTGTGCCCGAGCCCCCTCCGGTTCCCAGGGTCACCGAGCCTGTGAGCCCCTGATTCGTGTAGGGAATTTGGGCATCATTCAGGTCGTGAACGCCGGTGCCGCTGGTGATCGATCCATCCGGGCCGAGAGTAAAAGCACCCGCACCGCTGAGAGGGTTGGAGTTCGCATCCAAACCCGAGAGACCGAAGGCATACCCCTGCGCCATCTGAGTCTGTGTGATCGTGCCGCTCTGAAGCTCAATCGTTCCGCTTCCGCTTCCGTTGTTATCAAATTCCGTGATCAGACCGCCCGCGCTGGAATTGAGGACGAAATCGAATTCGATGTTTCCCAGAGCCGTGTTGACCAGGTTGATCTTGCCGCGGCCGTCGACAGCCACGGTATAGTTGCTGCTACTGCTGATCGATTGGCCGAAAGACTGGATCGGCGTGGCAACGGCAGTGTCCGAATCATTGATGTCAATCGTCCCGCCAGTAATCCCGCCACTTCCGTTGGCTACGATCATGCCCGCCATGGTGAAAAACAATCCGCTCGTGTCCGAACCCGACGTGGAGAAAACGTAGGTACCTTTCAGACTGCTGGTACTGAAGCCTCCACTGGGCGGCGGGGTGGCGGCGGGAGCACTGTTGCTGCTGCTGCAGCCCGCCAGGATCGCAATTGTGAAAAGAATGATGGGCAGAATCAGACGATTGCTTAGCGACATAACATCCCCCAGGTGACAGGTTTGACTCAGAGTTGAGTCTTCTAAACTCACGTTAGCACGATTGAGTGGCCGCTTGATTCAACCCATACCCTGACAAAAAGTAGCGGGGAAAGAGGAAAATTTCGAGACTTTACATCTCTTTACGTTGGAGCCATACGCAGAAAGTTCCGAAGGAAAAAAAGAAAAGCGGCGCCATCCTGAGCGGCGTTCTTGGCCGCGAACGACCTATGCAACCGGCCGGGGAGTGCATAGGTCCTTCGCTTCGCTCGGATGACAGAAGTGCTTAGGGATGCACCTCAGCCTCTTGCCCCGCAAGTCTGCGCAAAGAATCTTCGTAGGGCGCTCGCGCGATTCCTTTTTCCGTGATGATGGCGGCCACGTACTTCGCAGGAGTTACGTCGAACGCAGGGTTCTCGACTTCCACGCCGTCGGGAACCATCTGTTTACCGGCGATGTGGGTGACCTCACGGGCGTTCCTTTGCTCGATGGGAATCTGGCTGCCGTCCGGACAAGCCAGATCGACGGTCGAAATCGGTGCGGCCACGTAGAACGGAATGTTGTGCTCCTTGGCCAGAATGGCAACGGTGTAAGTACCAATCTTGTTGGCCACGTCGCCGTTGGCCGCAATGCGGTCGGCGCCCACCACGATGGCTCCAATCTTGCCTTGCTGCATCATCGCACCGGCCATGTTGTCAGAGATGACGGTGGTCGGGATGCCGTCTTTCATCAGTTCCCACGCGGTCAGCCGCGAGCCCTGCAGGAAGGGCCGGGTTTCGTCCGCATATACGTGGATTTTCTTGCCCTGCTCGACGGCCGCGCGGATCACTCCCAGCGCAGTGCCGTATCCCGCCGTAGCGAGCGCCCCGGCATTGCAGTGCGTCAGCACTCCGCCCGCGCTCGGCATCAGCGTGGCGCCGTGGCGTCCCATGGCCTGGTTGGCCGCGATGTCTTCGGCGTGCATGCGCTGCGCCTCTTCAATCAGATCCTGCTTGATCTGCGGAATGGGCCGGATGCGGATGCGCTCGAACTTTTCCTGCATGCGGCGAATCGCCCAGAACAGATTCACGGCGGTGGGCCGGGTTTTGCCGATAAGGTCACAGATCTGATCGAGGTCGCGCTTGAGTTCGCCGGTTGATTCGGCTTTGGAATTGTTCACGCCGAGTGCGATACCCATGGCGGCGGCAACGCCGATCGCCGGCGCACCCCGCACCACCATGTTGCGGATGACGTCGGCCACCTGCTCATGCGTCTTGCAGGTGACATAAACTTCTTCCGTAGGCAGCTTCGTCTGGTCGATGAAGCGTACGCCTTGATCGGTCCATTCCAGGGTTTGAATCATAGGTGGAGTTTCCAGCTTTCGGTCTTTGCGACTTGCGCGGAGATTTCAATACCTATCTGCAGAGCTACATCGCTTGTCTCAACACGTAAATTACCCACGGAGGGATCTTAGTTTCGTTCACCCACGAGGATAACTCGTCCCCTTTGGCCAGTGGCCTGAAGACTTGGACCGTTTGCAAACGCGCCTCTCTATACACGACCCGATATGATTCGTCGGTCCAGAGGATGTCTTCAACAGGCCTCCGGTCCTTGTGGTCGGTAACGACGATGCGCACGACCTCGCCGCTGCACGCGGTGGCGTTCTCCGGGAAATCCTTGGTCGTAAACGAGGTCCATTCGTGGGTGTAAATCTCAGGCGACGAAACCAGGCTGACAATGGTTCCATTCGGTGCCAGCAGCTTTCCGAGGTCGCAAAGGATTCTCGTCTTCATCGCTCCCGGAATGTTGTCGAAGGTGAAAGCCGCGAGTACAAGGTCGAAGGCCCCAACGTCCAGCTTGTCGAAATTGTCGCCCGGCACCAGGCGGTAATCTCCTGAGGGATCCGTAGAACGCGCAATCCGCAGCATGTCTTCTGACACATCGACTCCGGTCACATTGAACCCAAGTTTCCGCAGGAACCTGGTTGATCTGCCGGTGCCACAGCCGAAGTCAAGTGCTCGTATGCCGGTTACGTGCTCGACCAGAATTTTGGGCAGGTCACGGTATGCGAGGTAATAGGTGTTGGCGAATTCAAGCGTAGCGTACGCATCGGCACGGTTCGCATCGGCGTAGCAGTTAACGAAGCGCACAGGGTCCTTTAGTGAGGCTATGATTCATCATGCCCGGTGCGCCTCGCAGTGGTTGCACGGGTTATTCGTAACTGCCGGCCGCCCGCATACCTCGCACACCGCCGCCACAGCAAAAATGCCAGGCTGGGTGTCATCGTTTTGCAGGGTATGCTCCCTGCGCACGTCGTTCGCGGTGAAGATGGAGACGAATGGCACCGCCCCCGCCGCCTTCTCTACGTTCGGACGTCCCTTGGCCTCTTCCCGCTCCACCAGGCACATCACGCCGACAACTTCGAATCCGACCTCGCGCGCCGCTTCAATCGCCTGCACGGTCGACGCCCCCGTAGTGCAAACATCGTCCACAATCACGACCCGCGCGCCCTTCTCGCGGAAGCCTTCAATGCGCTGTCCCGTGCCGTGTTGTTTCTCGGCCTTGCGCACCAGAAAGCCGTCCACTTCGCCGCTCACCACCGAGACGGCCACCACAATGGGATCCGCCCCCATCGTTAGTCCGCCGATGGCGCGAGGTTTCCATCCGCGCCGCCCAATCTCTTCGAGGAAGACTTCCCCGGTCAGGCGCGACCCTTTCGCGTCGAGGGTGGTCGTGCGGCAGTCAATGTAGTAGTCGCTGGTCCCGCCGGAAGAAAGTTTGAACTCTCCCAGTCGGAATGATTTGTAGGCGAGCGTACTCAGCAATTTCTGGCGTGCAGAATGCATAAAAATCTACGATAACACGCCCGCCACCTTCCAGACCTCAGGGCTCGGCGCCTCGATGAGACCTGTGTGGAAGCGCGCGACGGACCCTCTCTGCGTGTTAACCTGAAACTTCCGGTTAGCGGTGAGGCGCGGCAGCCCTCGTTTGGGCGTGACTTTGAATCGAGGTGTGACATTGCAGAGTGCGCGTAGGGTTCCCTTTTCTCTTCTTGTCGGCTCTCTTCTTTCCATACTTGCGATTACAGGCCTGGCCCCTTCGGTTTTCGCCGACGGGACGCGCACCTGGGAGCAATCGAAATTCGAAGATCTCACCAAGGGCGCGGCTACGGGAGTGGCAATTCGCAGCTCCGGGGGACTGGAACTGGCTCCCTCGTTCAAACTGCTGTATGCGACGCCATCGACCTACATCTGGGCCGTGGCTGCCGACGAATCCGGAAATGTCTATGCTGCGACCGGATCTCCCGCACGCGTCTACCGGATTACGCCCGACGGCACCGCGACCATCATTTTTGAGCCGCAGGAACTGCAAGTGCAGACTCTCGAGGTGGGCCCGCACGGCGTCATTTACGCCGCCACGGCGCCGGACGGCAAGGTCTACAAGATTGAGTCCAAGCCCCAGGAAAAAGGAGCCGCGACCAAGGGTAGCAAGAGTTCCGAGAAAGATGCGCAGAAAGGTGCGCCGAAAGACTCGGCTAAGCCTGCCTTGGATCCGTCGTGGACTTCGGCCGAATATTTTGCGCCGGGCACGAAGTATATTTGGGACCTTGTTCTCGATAAGGCCGGCAATCTGTACGTCGCCACTGGAGATCACGGCGAGATCTACAAAGTCACGCCCAAGGGAGATCACTCTCTTTTCTTCAAGAGCGACGAGACGCACATCCGCGTGCTCGCGCTCGACGCCCAAGGCAACCTAATTGCCGGTACCGATGGCAGCGGCCTGGTGTACCGCGTCTCTCCCGCGGGCGACGGATTCGTGCTGTACAGCGCTCCCAAGAAAGAGATCACGGCGCTCGCGCTCGATCGCGAAGGCAACATCTACGCCGCCGGCGTGGGCGAGAAGCGCGCGGGGACGTCAACGTCGCCGTCCGCCAGTTCTTCGTCGGCTCTGTCGATGGGATCAAGCGCCGTAGACTCCTCAGGTTCTCCAACGCCTGGGATGACTCTCACCCTGACGCCCAGCACTTCGCATGTGGGGTCGTTTCCATTTCCCGGCGGGAGTTCGAACGGCGGGTCCGATGTGTACCGCATTGCCGCCGACGGTTCCCCATCGCGTATCTGGACTTCGCACGAAGATATCGTATATGCCCTCGCCTTCGATTCGCATGACAAGCTACTCGCGGGAACCGGAAACCGCGGACACGTTTTTACCATCGACGGCCAGGATGATTTTTCCGATCTGCTGAAGGCGCCAGCCTCGCAGGTAACGGGTTTTGCCAAAGCTCCCGGCGGCGGACTCTACGCCGTCAGCAGCAACTTGGGAAAGATTTTTCTTCTGGGCCCAGGTCCGGAGAGCGAAGGCACGTATGAGAGCGATGTGTTCGATGCCAAGGTGTTTTCGCGTTGGGGACGGGCCGAGTTCCGCGGCGCCGGCAATGTAGAGTTGCTGGCACGCAGCGGCAACGTCGACAATCCCGACCGCAACTGGAGTCCCTGGAAGCAAGTGAATCTCGCACAAGAATCTGAAATGGCGGTTCCACCGGCGCGCTATGCCCAATGGAAAGCGGTCCTGCATGCCGGAAGCGTCAAGCCCGCGGTGAATATTATCACCCTGAATTACCTGCCCAAGAATGTTGCGCCCGAAATCGAGGACGTCTTGGTGCAGATGGCCGTGCGCTATCAGCCGCTCGCGAAATCGACCGGGCTTAGCCTGGGTACGGATGTAAGCGGATCCACGGGCAGCCATTTCGAGTCGCCCGTCCCGAGCACTCACGATCGCGATTCGATCGGCGTCAAGTGGAATGCGCACGATGACAACGACGATCAGCTTGTCTATTCCGTTTACTACCGGGGCGACGGAGAAACCCGCTGGCTGCTTTTGAAAGACAACTTAACCGACAAAGCCTACTCGTTCGATGCCAGCCTGCTGCCCGACGGAGGCTACACGGTGAAGGTTGTCGCTTCGGATGCGCCGTCGCACTCGCCGGGCGAGGCGCTTTCCGCGACCAAGGAGAGCCGCCGCTTCGAAGTGGATACCACCCCTCCGCGGGTCGAGAAATTGACTGCATCGGTCGAAGGCACCCAGATTCACGTGCGCTTTCGAGCGGAAGATGGATTCTCCAACATTAAGCGCGCGGAGTTTTCCGTTGATGCGGGAGACTGGAAGTACGTCGAGCCCATCGGCCAACTCGCGGACGCGAAGATCGAAGACTATGACTTCATGGTCCCCCTGGATGCCGCCAAAGACCCCGAGTCCGAGCACGTGGTCGTGTTGAGGGTCTACGACAAATACGAAAACATGGGCGCGGCCAAAACGCTGTTGAAAGGGAAGTGAACAGGGAAGGCAGCCTTCGCTTCCCGCGATCCCTGCGCCATACCTGGAATCCGGACATGTCCGCAAGGCCTCTTTCGGACGGTGTCCGGGTCGCTGACAATGGTTAGACGATGCGCTGCCGCTGTTCAGCCTGGAAGTTTTTTCTTTTCCTCTCCGCACTCTTCGCGCCGGCGCTGTTCTTAACGGCCTGTTCTGGCGTCTCCCATTCCGCAGGGAATATGGGCGGCACTAGTGGCGGCTCAGGCGGTGGCACCGGCGGCAGCGGCCTGGCATGCAATGGGATGTCGGTCGGGCAGACGGCGAGTCTGAACGGCTTTGTTCCTTTCTCCAATACGAGTCTGTGGAATACAGATATCGCTTCCGCGCCGATCGACCCGAATTCCAACACGATGATCAGCAATTGGGTGGGATCAGTGAATCTTCATCCCGACTGGGGCACCGATCCGACCTATGGCATTCCTTACGTCGTGGTCAATGGAAGCCAGGGTCTGGTCAATGTCAATCTGGGCGCCTATGGCAACGAGAGTGATCCCGGACCCATGCCGGTCCCGGCAAGCGCGCCAGTTGAGGGTGGATCATCAAGCACGGGCGATCGCCACGTGCTGGTGCTCGACAATGGCAACTGCTTTCTCTACGAACTGTATAACTCGTCGGTAAACTCCGACGGAAGCTGGAATACGGATTCGACCGCGGTGTGGGATTTGCTGGGCGACGAGCAACGCCCTTACACATGGACCTCCGCGGACGCGGCTGGGCTACCGATTTTTCCTGGCTTGGTGCGTTACGATGAAACCGCTGCAGGCAAGATACAACATGCTTTCCGCTTCACTCTGCCTAAGACCAGCGCCGCTTTCACACCGCCCGCGTCCCATTGGGCGGCCACTTCCAGTGATCCTACGGCGCCGCCGATGGGCATGCGTCTCCGCCTGAAGTCCAGCTATGACATCTCCGGCTTCTCCACCCAGATGCAGGTCATCCTGACGGCGATGAAGACGTATGGTTTGATCCTCGCTGACAACGGCAGCGCGCTGTACGTGACGGGAGTGTCGGACAGTCGCTGGGGCTCCGACCTCGACTCCCTGAAAACCGTGCCCGCGTCCGCATTCGAAGTCGTACAGATGAATCCGTTATATACGAACGCGAACTATCCCACGGGATCAGCGCCCACGATCAGCGCTTTTACAGCCTCGCCCACGCATGTCTCCTCGGGAGGCAGCGTGACCCTGTTGTGGAATACCACCAGTGCCGACTATGAAATCGTCTCGCCGGGTCTGGGTGCGGTACGGGGAACGAGTGCCACCGTCAATCCCACGGCAACCACGACTTACACGCTTTACGCGACGAATCAGTACGGGCGCACTTCCGCAACGGTTACCGTGAACGTGCCGTAACATGGTCGACGTCGGCGGCGTCCCGACAATAGCCCGGGTTTCAACGCGGGGTGAGCCCGAAACTCTCCTGCGCACTTCCCGAGGTAGTCCGCTCCTCCGTCAACGCACCTACCCCGCGGCGAGATAGACGTAACGAAGAATGAACAGCACCGTCAGAATCCAGATCACCGCGCTCACTTCCCGAAACTTCCCGGCGGCCACTTTTACCAGCGTGTACGAGATCAGCCCAAGACTGAGGCCGGTCGCAATGCTGAAAGTGAGCGGCGTCGCCACCAGGGTAACGAACGCGGGAATCGCGTCCGTAAATTCCTTCCACTCGACGCGGGCAATGGATTCCGTCATCAGCGCACCCACCAGGATCAGCGCAGGCGCCGTCGCATAACCCGGAATCGCCGTCGCCAGCGGCGCGCAGAATGCCGCCAGCAGAAAAAGTCCCGCAACGAAGATGTTGCTGAGTCCAGTTCGCGCGCCCGCGGCAACCCCCGCCGCACTCTCGATGTAGCTCGTCACCGTCGAGGTTCCAGTCAGCGCTCCGAAGATAGTTCCGACGGCGTCCGACACCAGCGCCCGGCCCACCCGCGGAATTTTGCCGTCCTTTACGAATCCACCCTGTTCGCAGACTCCGACAAGCGTGCCCACATTGTCGAAGAGATCGACGAAGAGAAAGATGAAAATAATTTCTAACAGCCCCAGATGAAGTGCGCCGCGCAAATCGAGTTGCAGCCAGGTAGAAGAAGGATGCGGCAGGGAAAAGATTGCTGTCGGCCAACTCGCCATCCCGCGCAGGATTCCCAGCACCGTAGTGGCGAAAATGCCGATCAGGATCGCTCCGCTGATCTTGCGCGTCATCAGAACGAGCATGATCGCCAGCCCCACGCAAGCGAGTTGAGCCTCGCGATTGGCAAAACTGCCCAGGCTGACGAACGTCGCCGGATTCGCCACCACCAGCTTGGCATTGCGCAGCCCGACAAAGGCGATGAACATCCCGATGCCTCCGGCGGTTGAATACTTCAGGCACTCCGGAATTCCGTTGACGATCTGCTCCCGCACGCGCGTGACCGTAAGAATCAGGAAGAAGATGCCAGAAAAAAAGATAACGCCGAGCGCAGTGCGCCAAGGCACATGCATACCCAGGCAGACCGAGTAAGTGAAGTAGGCATTCAGCGACATGCCCGGTGCTAGCGCGATAGGATAGTTGGCGTAGAGTCCCATGACCAGCGTGGCGGCGGCCGCAGACACGCACGTGGCAAACACCACGCCTTCGACCGGCATGCCTGCCTGCGCCAGAATCTGGGGATTCACTACGACGATGTAGGCCATCGTGATGAACGTAGTCAGTCCGCCCAGAAATTCCCGGCGCACGGTGGTTTGGTTTTCCGCAAGACGGAAGTAGCGTTCGATCAATTCGGGTCCTGGTGGCGCTGACGAATGGCGTGCTGAATGAAACCGACATTCTACGGCATCGGTCGGAGCGGCAGCGAGAAACCAACCGTACCCATGTAGCAACAGCCGCCTCGGCTGGCCGGCCTGAGCCTGCCCTGAGCGAGCGGAGCGAGCCGAAGGGAGGAAGTCCGGCCGCTCCGGGGAGCGGTCGAAATTCACTTCTGAGATCCCTCTGTGTCAACTGATTGGGGGAAGGATTTTGCGGATGGGCTCGGCAATTCTTCGCTGCGGATCGCGGTTAACTCCCCCGCATGCCGCAATTCGGGGAACAGCCACGCCCACACCGCGATGACGACCAGAGTTCCAATTCCTCCCAACACCACAGCCGGCACAGTGCCAAACCACTGCGCCGTCACGCCCGATTCGAACTGGCCGAACTCGTTGGAGGTCCCAATAAAAATCATGTCCACGGCGGTCACGCGTCCGCGCATTTCATCCGGGGTGGCGAGCTGCGTCAGCGTGGCGCGGATGATCACGCTGATCATGTCGCTGGCCCCCAGCAGCAGCAGCGCGATCAGCGAGACCGTGAGGCTGTGCGAGACACCGAAAATAATGGTAAAGATTCCGAATCCGGCCACCGACCAGAGCAGCGTAGGCCCTGACCGCCCTCGCAACGGCCGGTGCGCCAGCAGCACGGCCATAATCGCCGCCCCGACTCCAGGGGCGGTGCGCAGAAGTCCCAGCCCCCACGGTCCGGTGTGCAGAATTTCGCGCGCATAAACCGGAAGCAGAGCGACCGCTCCGCCCAACAGCACCGCAAACAGATCCAGCGAAATCGCGCCCAGGATCAGCTTCTTCCTCCATATGTAATGGAGCCCTGCGAAAACGGTCTTCAGCGTCATCGGCTCGCGCGGGCGCGCCTTCACCTCCGGCTTGATGCGGAACGAGGAAACCGTCGCGCCGATCGCCGTCAGCATTGCAACCACATACACCACGGAAGGTCCGCGGAACGCCGCGTACAGGATGCCCCCGAACGATGGGCCGAGAATCGTTGCCGCCTGGAAGATGCTCGCATTCCATGCAACCGCGTTCGGAAAGTGCTCTTCGGGAACCAGCTGTGGCAGGATGGACCGACTGGCCGTGCTGTTAAACGATCGCACGACGCCGATCAGGATCAACACCACGTAGATCGAGTGGACCGAATGCACGTCGCGCTGTGCTAGAGCGAGAAGCAAGGCAAAGCAGACCGCGTAACCGCCATAGCACGCCGAGAGCACGTTGCGCCGTTCGAAACGGTCGGACGCGTGGCCGGAGATCGGGAAGAGCAGAATTCCCGGCAAGAACTGTGCCAGACCCACATAGCCAAGATCGAGTGGCCGTTTGGTGATCTCGTAGACTTGCCAGCCGACGGCAACCGCCTGCATCTCAACCGCCGCCACGATCAGGAACCGGGCCACTTGGAACAGCACGAACCCGGGATGCGTGAAAGCAGCGCGTCCGGCCCTGGCGTCGGCGGCAGGCATGAACTTCTTACTGTGCCATAGAAAGGTGAGGATGTGCAGAGGCGTGTGGGACGAACACTCCCTTTGGCAAGCTCACGGCAGGCTCTGTCCGTCGCTTTGATTTTGATTATTTCTGTTGGCTTGCCAAGTTCCGTCGCCCTTACGCGACCAGCGGAGCGTTGGCAATTCCCGCAGTCCCGAACAGTCTTCGGTAGCGCTCGATTTCTGATGCCGGTCCCAGCGCCTTGGAATAATTGTCTGAGAGTTTCACGGCCGGCCGGCCTTCGACGCTCGAAACCTTGCAGATCAGGCTGATGGGGTCAAAGCCCCCGCCAGCATTGGGATTGCATCCCCGAAAATCGTTGGTTAACAGAGTTCCCCACCCGGCGCTGAACCGAATGCGGCGGCCCGGCGTCCATTTGTTGCGATCATGGAAATCCACAGCACCAAGGAAATCACCTGGGCCCACGCCACTCGCCACACTCCCGCCAAAATACGCGTGCAGACCCAGAATCTGATCCACATCCAGCGTGTCCGACACGATCAGAAGCTTCTCGCCGGGATCCTTTCCGTGCGCCTTCAGCCATGCAATGTATTCGTCCCCGGCAACGTAAGGATCTTTGCTGTCCACGCGCTGCCCGGTCCAGTCCGCGACCCAGTCGGGCGCGCCCTTCAGAAACTGCGTCGTCCCAAACGTGTCCGGCAGCAGCACGCGCAGCGCACCTTCGTACGTCTGCTGCCATAACTCCAGCACGCGGTACTGCGATGCCCTCAGAGCTACGTCATCGGGTGCGAGCGCAGCCATCACCATCGGGATTTCATGGGCATTGGTCCCAATCGCTTCCAAGTCGTGTTTGTGCGCCAGGAACGCATTCGACGTCCCGATGAAATTGGTCCCCAGATTGGCAGCCATGGCTTCGACCACATATTCCTGCCATAGAAAGCTGTGCCGGCGGCGTGTTCCAAAGTCGCCAACGCTCAGTCCGGGAACGCCGTGCAGCCGCTCAATCTTGCTCCACAACTTGGTCTTGGCTCGGGCATACAGAATGTCGAGCCCGAACTCGCTCAGCGTCTTCAGATTAGCCCGCGTCTTCAACTCATCCAGAATGGCCAGCGCGTACAGTTCCCACATCGTGGTTTCAGTCCACGCGCCTTCGAAGGTCAGCAGGATCTGCCCGTCCTGCACCCGCAGGCGATAGTCCGATAAACGAAAGTCGCGCTCCAGCCACTCGAGAAACGCCGGCTCGAAAATTCCTCGGCGGCCATAAAAAGTGTTGCCGGCGAGCCAGACCAGTTCTGACTTTCGAAACCGTTCTCCGCGCACGTGCTGCAGTTGCACCTTGAGCTCTTCGATGTTGATGACGTCTGCCATTCGTACAGCAGAATGACGATTGAAGAGCGAGAACTCAACCCGCGTCTTGGGGAAATGCTTCCAGATGAACTGCAGCATCAGCAGCTTGTAAAAATCCGTGTCGAGCAGCGACCGGATGACGGGATCGAGTTCCCAGTTGTGATTGTGCGCGCGTTCTGCGAAGTTGACGATCATCGGAGGTGAGCGGCCCTCACTGACAGTCTAAAAGATGATGGTCCAAAAGATGACTGTGTAGAGGATAAGGGATGGAACGTCAGCTTGTCCTGCGGTTCGCGCAGACATGGACTTTGGTGTAGTTTTCTGCAGCCAAGCCTGAGCCATAATCGAGATGCCCGATTCGCTTCACTCCACGGAGACGATCTACCATGAAACGCCTTGTACCGGGCTTCGCCCTGTGCCTGTTTCTGTCCTTCAATATTTCCACCAACGCGCAAGCCAATCACACGCCCGGCGACGAGTCGTCCGCCGTGCGTGCCACGGTGACCAACTATATCGAAGCCTATTACACCGGCGACGCTCGCCGAATGGAGCAGACCCTCCATCCTCACTACCTGAAGCACATGATCCATGGGGATATCCCGATGAGGGAGAAAACGGGCTCCCAGATGGTGCAGGAAGTTCGCTCGCACGGCGTCCCCGACATTCCACAAGTGGACCGGAAAGAACAGGTCAGTGTGCTCGACGTCGCGGGAGACATCGCTTCCGCCAAGCTCGTCACCCCAGGTTGGGTAGACTACGTGACTCTGTCGAAGTTGGATGGCCAGTGGAAGATTCTCTCGGTGGTCCAGCGAATCGATAACTAGAAGCGGCCTTTCATCGCAACGGTTTTTCCACGCCTCGCCCGCCTTTCATCCCACATGGGATAGTGGCGCAGCTTGATCGCTCCGACTCTTCTCGGCGCACTTTGCGTTTTTAGCGCTCTTTGCGGTTAGGGTCTTTAAAACGCCATCCGCGGTGGAAGGTGGTTGCTCAGCGGGCCTGTGGACAAGCCGCTAGCTCTTCGCCATCACGAACTTCTGCTCCAGTCCCTCGTACACTTCCTCCGCCCGCTGCAGCGCTTCCTGCACGTTGTCGCAGATGTTTTCTTCCCCGATGACTTCGGCGAACTCCGCCTGATGAATGAGTTGCGCGGGTTGCTCGCGGGCTCCGCAGAGAATCAACGTGCGTTTGCTCGCGTGCAGTTGTTTGGCGATCTCCTCAATAGCGAACAGCCCGGTTGCGTCGAGCGCGGTCATGTTCCGCAGTCGCAAAATGACTACCGGGGGCAACTCATGCAGATTCTCCGTGACCGCCCAGATCTTGTCAGTCGCCCCAAACAAGAACGGCCCATGAATGCGGAAAATGGTGGCGTAATACGGAATGTCCTTGTCCTGCAGAATGTGTACTCGTCCATCTTCGACGTAGTCCTCGGTCACTTGTGACACGGTGGTGGTCGAAGCCACGCGGCTGATGAACAGCAGTGCAGCCAGAATCATCCCTGCTTCGACAGCGACCGTCAGATCGGCAAACACAGTCAGGGCGAACGTCACCAGCCAGATGCTGATGTCGGTCTTGGTGAGCTTCAGCAGTTGTGGAATCTCGCGCCATTCGCCCATGTTGTACGCGACGATCATCAGAATTCCCGCCAGCGCCGCCATCGGCACATAGCTCACTAGCGGCGCCGCAAACAACAGAATGCACAGCAGGGTCAGCGCGTGGATCATTCCCGCCACCGGTGATTGCGCCCCGGAACGAATATTGGTCGCGGTCCGCGCGATGGCTCCGGTAGCCGGCAATCCGCCAAACATCGGCGAGAAAATGTTGGCCACGCCCTGTCCAATGAGCTCTACGTTGGGATTGTGCCGGTCGTTACTCATCCGATCGGAGACCACAGCCGACATCAGCGATTCGATCGCGCCCAGCATGGCCACTGTGAACGCCGGTCCCAGCAACCCGTGAATCAGGTCCGTTCGGAAGTGGGGGATTTGCCAGTGCGGCAACCCCGCCGGAATTCCCCCGAACCTTGTCCCGATTGTTTCCACCGGCAGCTTGAAGAAATAAACCGCACTTGTGGAAAGGAGCAACGCCACGATCGGTCCTGGGATGCGAGGCGAGAGTCCCCGGCAAATGATCAGCGTCAGCAACGTAAATACGGCGAGCGCGGCCGCTTCAAACGACAGCGTATGAAAATTCCCGGCCAGCGCCTCCACACGCAGCCAGAACACGCCGGGAACTTTGTCGAGATGCAGCCCGAAAAAGTCTTTGATCTGGGTGCTCGCAATCAGCACCGCAATCCCATTCGTGAATCCGATCACGACCGGCCGCGGAATGAATTTCACCCCCGTGCCCAGTCCCGTAACGCCCATGATCACAAGTAGTATGCCGGCCATCACGGTACACATGAACAGCCCGTCCACACCGTGTACGGCAACAATCCCCGCGACCACGACGACAAAGGCGCCCGTCGGTCCCCCGATTTGCATCTTCGATCCGCCCAGCGCCGAAACCAGAAACCCGGTGACGATGGCACAGTAAATTCCCGCCTGTGGCGTCAGTCCCGAAGCGATGGCAAACGCCATCGCCAAAGGCAGTGCCACCAAACCAACCGTAATTCCGGCGATCAGGTCGAGAAGGAATTTGTGCCGGTCGTAATCTCTCAGGCAGAGCACCGACTTCGGAAGCCAACGATCATCCAGGAAAACACGCGCCATTTTCCCATTATCTCTCCAGTTCCCGGAATCGGGTAGATGACCGGAGTGCGCAACTCTCATGCTCGTTCAGGGCCCAGGGAATGTTCATCGCCTACGGGAAGCGTACGGGATGGGTCTTGGAAACGGCACTGTCTTCAGCCGTGCCGTCCGAGTCGAACAAGGGTGCGGGCTTTAGCCCCTGAGGTAACTCGACGCTGCAGTCCTCACGAAATGTGAGCCCTGTAGAATCCTTCCATGCAACTCCTGCGAACCTTGGGATGGCTGGCCTGCGTAGTGTATTCAACCATCCCTTTGTTCTGGCTGATGGTTCACCCGCGAGCGCACCGCTGGCGGGCGCGCGAGGGATCGCCCTTCCTCGTATTGGTTCCCGCCTGGATCGTCATGTGGGTTGGCGTTGGTGCACTAACCGGCCCGTGGCGGCTGGCAGCGTTTTATTCAATACCGTGGACTTGGGTGCCAGCCGCCCTGCTATTTGCCGCAGGCATCCTTCTGTATTCAACCGCAGGAGCGCACTTCAGTTGGGCGCAGTTGGGCGGCCTGCCGGAAGTTCGCGCGGGCCACCAGGGTGATCGGCTAGTAACCACTGGCATTCGCTCGCGAGTCCGCCACCCTGTCTATCTCGGCCATCTCTGCGAGATGCTAGCCTGGAGCGTAGGAACTGGTCTCGCGGTCTGCTGGGCACTGACGGCCGTGGCGATCGCCACCGGCGCCGTAATGATTAGCCTGGAAGATGCCGAGTTGGAGAAGCGCTTCGGCCCAGAATATGTCGCTTATCGTCAGAGAGTCCACGCCGTGCTGCCGAGGCTGCGCATATGATTCGACGGTCGCTAACCAAGCCTATCGTTATAATCCGACTTGGCTCAAAGCTGACAGCTGAAGGCTCCCCATGCGCTTCGAACTCTTCATCGCGACTCGCTACCTGCGCGCCAAGCGCCGCCAGGCCTTCATCGGCATCATCACCGGCATCTCCGTGGCCGGAGTCGCCGCGGGCGTGGCCTCTCTCGTCGTCGCAATGGCCATCACCAACGGCTTTCGCCAGGACCTCCAGCAGCGCCTGCTAGGCTCCACGTCCCACATCAGCCTGCAGCGCGTTGCCGATGACGGAATCCAAAACTGGCCCGCGCTCATGGACCGCCTCTCTAAGCAGCCGCACGTGGTCGCGGCCGCTCCTGCAATCTTCGAACAAGTCCTGATCGCGCGAGGTCCGCGTGCGCGTGGAGCCGTGCTCAAAGGCATGATCCCTAAGTATGAGCGGCGCGTGGGAGATCTGCTCAACTCGGTAAAGGAAGGTTCAGCCGCTCCCCTGGAAGCAACTCTCACCCCAGGCGAGGCTCGTGTGGGTGCGGGCGACTCGCCCGCGCAACCCGAAGACACCGCTCAAAAAGATTCCCCCGATTCCCTGGCCGGCGTCCAGCAGCGCGTCTCGGCCATGCCTCCCATCGTCTTAGGCAAGGACATGGCGGACAACCTCGGTGCGACCGTCGGCTCCGTCGTGCTCGTGGTCAGTCCGCAGGGTGAGTTGACTCCCTTTGGCACCGTCCCCAAATACAATCGTTTTCACGTGGTAGGAATTTTCAGCTCAGGCTTCTTCGACTACGACTCCAGTTGGGCCTTCGTGCGTCTGTCGGATGCGCAAAAGCTGTTCGGCCTGGGCGACCTGATTTCCGTCATAGAGTTCAAAGTAGACGACATCTACCAGGCCGCCCCGATCTCTCGCGAACTCGAAGGCGCTGCCGGCAAGGGTTTCATGGCCACCAACTGGCAGGAGCAGAATAAGGCCCTGTTTCACGCCCTCCGCCTGGAGCGCCTGGTGACCTTCATCACCATCGGCCTCATCGTCTTCGTCGCGGCCCTGAACATCCTCATCTCCCTCATCATGATGGTCATGGAAAAGACGAAGGACATCGCCGTCCTCATGTCCATGGGCACGCGCCGCGCCCAGGTACGCAATCTTTTCATTGCCCAGGGCGTCCTGATCGGCGCCATCGGCACCGCCATCGGCCTGGTGCTGGGATACGCCATCTCCTACGCCGGCGGACACTACCATGTGCTCTCCCTCTCGCCCGAGGTCTACTCCATCGACTACGTCCCCTTCGCCCCACGGGCGATCGACGGCGTGCTGGTCGCCCTGGTAGCGGTTGGGATCTCGTTTATTGCGACCCTGTATCCGTCATGGTCGGCAGCCCGCATCCTCCCGGCCGAGGCGCTGCGCTATGAGTAGGCGGTTGCCAAACTCCAGCCGCGAAGCGGCGGCAAGGGAAAGCCCGGCACGGAAGTGCCGGTTGAGAGTACGAAATCTCGGGAGTCCCGGAGGGACGGCGCAGAGTTTTCGCCCTCTTTCGGCGCCGGGATCAGTTGGCGCAAACTTCGGGCTTAGCATCCAACTATTTCATCTGCTCCGTGACCCTGGTCAAGGAAGCGATTTTGAAGTCGCTATATCCTTTTCCGCAGGCATGGATTCTGGAATCGGCAGAGACGAAACGATTTCAAAGCGGTACGCACTAATCTAAGTGCCCGCGAATACTAGCCTAACAGTAGGTTTTGATCCTTCGAACTTTAGCGCTTGGAACGAAAGAGACGCGACTTGCATCTAACGGAACAAGAATCGATGCTTCGGGTGGAAGGCCTGAAGAAGGTTTTCCGGTCCGGTGAATCGGATCTGGTGCTCTTTGAGAATCTGTCGTTTGATGTGAAGCGAGGCGAAATGCTCGCCATTGTGGGCGAATCCGGAGCCGGGAAGAGTACCTTGTTGCACATCCTGAGCGCTCTTGATCGCGCTTCCGCAGGTGACGTATACTGCGCCCACTTGCGATTGAACTCGTTATCGCACGACGAGGCCGCGAATTTTCGCAACCGGGAAACCGGCTTCGTATGGCAGTTCCACTATCTGCTGCCGGAATTCACGGCGGCGGAAAACGTTGCCATGCCGCTGCTGCTGCGGGGGCGGACATGGCAGCAGGTCGAGCCAGAAGCTTCACGTTGGCTGCGTGAGGTCGGACTGGAGCAACGCGCGCATCATCGCTCAGGCGAACTTTCCGGCGGAGAGCAGCAGCGGGTGGCTCTGGCCCGCGCGCTCATTACCGGCCCCAAACTTTTGCTGGCCGATGAGCCCACGGGAGACCTGGACGGACAGACTGCGGAAGCGGTTTTCGCTTTGATTGCGCGATTACATCGCGAGCACCAACTTACCTCCCTCATTGCTACGCATAACTTGTCGTTCGCCCGCCGCTGCCATCGCGTATTAAGGTTGCAGCGAGGCCGGATGGAAGAGATTCCACCGGAGTCGTTGCCGGGCTAAGGAAGCCAAGGGAGACGGATTAGAAGAGCAATTTTAGTAAGACAAAGTGCAAGAAAATGGCGCGAAGGGAAGTCTATTGAAGAGACTCGACAACCGTTCCTTCAGTAACGTGATCAAAGATTTGCAGAATCGTTTCAGTACTTGGGATTTGAGGCCCTTTGATTGCATAATGTAGGGATAGAATAAGGTGAGCGGGATCAGGCATCGGTTCGATAGGTCGGGCGAGCGAGGTTCTTCCCGGCCAGGAAAGTCAGGGGGAAGGCATTATGTTTGAACGCTATACGGAGAAAGCCAGGCGCGTCATCTTTTTCGCACGCTACGAAGCCAGCCAGTTCGGGTCTCCTTATATCGAGACCGAGCACCTGCTTCTCGGACTCCTGCGCGAAGATAAAGCCCTGACCAATCGTTTCCTGCGCTCCCATGCCTCGGTCGAATCCATCCGCAAGCAGATCGAGGGACACACCACCATTCGCGAAAAGGTCTCGACCTCGGTCGATCTTCCCTTAAGTAATGAATGCAAAAGGGTTCTCGCCTATGCTGCCGAAGAAGCCGAGCGCCTTTCGCACCGGCACATCGGCACCGAACACCTGCTTTTGGGTTTACTGAGAGAAGAGAAGTGCTTCGCCGCCGAGATCCTGCACGAGCGCGGCCTGCGCCTCTCGACCATCCGCGAAGAACTCGCTCGCAGCACGCAGGAAAAAGCTCAGCCGCAGCGCCAGCGTGAAAGTTCGCTGCTGGCGGAATTTTCGCGCGATTTGACCCAAGCCGCCATGGACAGCCAGTTGGATCCCCTGGTCGGTCGCGAAGGCGAGGTTGATCGTGTCATCCAGATCCTCTGCCGCCGCACCAAGAACAATCCCGTCCTGATCGGCGAGCCCGGTGTGGGCAAGACCGCCATCGTCGAAGGATTGGCCCAGCGCATCGCCGACGGCGAAGTTCCGTCGTTTCTCGCCGACAAGCGCATCCTTGCCTTGGACCTGTCGCTCATCGTTGCCGGCACCAAGTACCGCGGCCAGTTCGAAGAGCGCCTCAAGACCATCATGAAGGAACTGATGGAGTCGCAGAACTCCATCATCTTCATCGACGAATTGCACACGCTGGTCGGCGCCGGATCTGCGGAAGGTTCGCTCGACGCCGCCAACATTCTGAAGCCCGCGCTGTCGCGTGGCGAAATCCAGTGCATCGGCGCTACCACCCCCGGCGAATACCGCAAGTCGATCGAGAAAGACCGTTCGCTTGAGCGTCGCTTCCAGGCCGTGAAAGTTCCGCCGCCGAATGAGGTCGACGCGATCAAGATTCTTTTCGGCATTAAAGATCGCTACGAGAAATTCCACGCGGTCACTTACACCGACGAAGCGATCAATTTCGCGGTCTCGCATTCCAACCGCTACATCCCGGACCGTTTCCTGCCCGACAAGGCCATTGACTTGGTCGACGAAGCCGGAGCCCGTGTAAAACTGCGCCAGACTTCGCTGCCGGAAGAGCTGACCGAAGTCCAGAAGCGCATTAAGTTCATCGTGCATCGCATGGAAAACGCCATCGCGAATCACGAATTCGAAAAAGCTCGCTTCTACTCCGACGAAGAGCGCAAAGAGCGCGAGAACCTGCGTGGCCTTCGCGAAAAATATCATCTCGACGAGTCGTCCACGGGAGTAGTCAACCGCGAAGACATCGAAGACGTAGTCTCGCGCTGGACCGGAGTGCCTATCACCTCGATCAAAGAAGAAGAGACGCAGAAACTGCTGCGCATCGAGGAAGAGCTGCACAAGCGCATCATCTCGCAAGACAAGTCCATCAGCGCCCTGGCGCGCGCCATCCGCCGTTCCCGCGCCGGCCTGAAGAATCCCAACCGCCCCATCGGCTCGTTCCTGTTCCTGGGCCCCACGGGCGTCGGCAAGACCGAAGTCGCGCGCACTCTGGCGCAATTTATGTTCGGCACTGAAAAAGCCCTCGTCCGCTTCGACATGTCCGAGTTCATGGAGAAGCACTCGGTCTCGAAGCTCATCGGTTCGCCTCCGGGATACGTGGGCTACGAAGAGGGCGGCCAGCTCACCGAGCGCGTGAAGCGTGCCCCCTACTCGGTGGTCCTGCTCGACGAAATCGAGAAGGCGCACCCGGATGTGTTCAACATCCTGCTGCAGGTCTTTGAAGACGGCCAGTTGACCGACGGCCTCGGCAACACCGTCGACTTCAAGAACACGATCATCATCATGACCTCGAACATCGGCGCGCGGCACTTGCAAAAGCGCGAGGGCTTGGGCTTCCAGTCGTCGAAGGAAGACATGATCTCGGACAAGGTGGAAGAACTAGTCAAGGGCGAAGTCAAACGCACCTTCAATCCCGAGTTCCTGAACCGCTTGGATGAGATCATCCTGTTCCTGGCCCTGAACGAGGTTGACCTGATCCAGATCCTCGAGCTCATGGTCACGCAGCTCAACCAGAACCTGGCGCAGAAGTCCATTACGGTCACGGTTGCGGACGATGCCAAGAAGTGGATCCTCAACCAGACCCTCACCGATCGCAGCTACGGCGCGCGCCCGTTACGCCGCGCCCTGCAAAAGTACATCGAAGACCCGCTGTCGGAGGCGCTGATCCAGGGCACCATCACCACGCGCCCTGCCTTCATCGAGGTCTTCCTCGAAGACAACAAGCTGTTCTACCGCCCAGTCGATTCCGAAAAGGCGGAGGGCGTGTTGTTGTACGAGAAGTAGTGTTGGAGAGCCTTTGACTCATGTGGGGACAGCCGCCCACGGCTGTCCGCCGAGCGCAGCTCGGCAGGTTTTCAGCCGTCAGCTAACGCTGGCGGCTTTGTTTTTCTTCAATGCAGTAGTCCGCCAATCCCTGATTTCTAGCCCTCCTCACGCAAAACCTTATTGACCCAGCCCCAAAATCTGTGATTAGATTCGCGGAGCACGTAGTGGGCTGTCCCGCGGCCTGCAAATCAGCAAGCGACCGAGGTGAAATTTATGAAGTATAGTCTGTTGCATTCAGCCCTAGCTGTCACCGTGCTGGGTCTGTTGCTGTCCCCTTTGAGCCTGAGCGCCAGCGCAAGGGATGTCGTCCTGCCCGCCGGCACTCTTTTGCAATGTACCCTCAATGAACCCAATTTCTCCTCGTCCACGGTCGAGGTCGGGGACCCCGTGCTTTGTCATCTGCGCGGAGTGACCGAGTTCGGCCAACAGGCGTTTCCGCGCGGGAGCTACTTAGTCGGACATCTGGATTCGGCCAAGGATCCAGGCCACTTCTGGGGCAAGGGCTACCTGAAGCTGCAGTTCGATCGCATCGGCCTGCCCACCGGGGATCTGCCTCTGGAGGCCAAGGTCATCTCCACCCGGGGCTACAAAGTCGATAAACAGGGCAAAATCGACGGCAAAGGACATGCCAAGCGCGACGTCGTCGAATGGATGCTGCCGCCCCTGTGGCCCTGGAAGGTGATCATGCTGCCCGCGCGCGGTCCGCGTCCCAAACTGAAGGGCGAAACCGTGCTCAGCTTGCGCCTGATGGATGATGTCCAAATCCCACAAGTGGCGCAGACCTTCGGCCCCAACTGGCACTTCTTTGGCCGCCAACAGAGCCAGTCCTATCAACCTTCCGTCTACGACAACGGCAAGCCGCAGCTCATGCTCCGGAACGCCTCGGTCGCCGACGGAACCAGCCAGATCCCGCAGGTTTCCTATGCCAGCGTTGTTACGCGGACGATTACGCCTGCGAACGTTGCTCCCGGCATGCCCGTCTTCGTCCTGAACACCGGCGCCGTCCTGTCCGTCAGCGGCTATGGCTACCAGGACAGCCGCATCACCTACTCTCTGGTCGGCGGAGGTGCTGGTGTGATCAGTACCGACGATGTCGACTGGACCACGACCACTCGCCTCAACGAACAGCGCGGTGTGCGCCTGACGCTCCACAACAGCCACGCCAACGCCGGAACGCCAGGCTTCTAATGTTCGGATGTGGGGACAGCCGCCCCCGGCTGTCCGCCGTGCGCAGCTCGGCAGCCTTGAGCCGCCAGCCCAAGCTGGCGGCTTTTGTTTGCCGCTGCCCGTCACTTCATTTCTGCTAAAATTCCTTCCGTGAAAAGACGAACCATGCTTCAGGCCCTTCCTGCGGCGACCTTCCTTTCGGCGTCTCTTTGGGCCGCCTCGCAGCGCGACAACGCCAATCCTACGCAAGCCTCGACAGGGGTCTACGAACTCCGCGTCTATCACGCAGCCCCAGGAAAGTTAGAAGAACTGCTGGCCCGCTTCCGCGAACACACCATAAAACTGTTTGACCGACATGGGATAAAAAGCGTCGCTTACTGGACGCCCGTCGATGAGCCAGAGAAGAGCAATACCCTCGTCTACATTCTTTATCATCCCAGCCGCGAAGCGGCAGCCGCTAACTGGAAATCCTTCCAGGACGACCCGGAGTGGAAGAGTGTCCACGACAAATCCGAAGCGAACGGCAAACTCGTCGAAAAAGTTGACTCCACCTTTCTCGCCCTAACCGACTTCTCCCCGCGGTTGCGCTAGGGGACACGACATACCGGCTGCCAGCAACGGCCGCGGACGCTGTTTGCCAAATTTGATTTTTGCGACTTCGAGCAGCCCAGGCTCATCCTAAAGAACGCTCCCAATACACATCTCGCGCCGAGGATGATTGCGATGCACAAAATCAACATCGCCGAAAAGTTTTCCAAGATCTCCGAATACTGGAAGCCCTACATCGCCGCCGAACTCAACGGCCAGCACGTCAAGCTCGACAAACTGAAGGGCGAATTCGTCTTCCACCACCACGAGCACGAGGACGAAATGTTTCTCGTCGTCAAAGGCCGTTTCCGTATGGAATTCCGCGACCGCCACGAATGGATCGAAGAAGGCGAATTCATCGTAGTGCCGCGCGGACTCGACCACCGCCCCGTCGCCGACGAAGAATGCTGGATACTATTGTTCGAACCCGCGTCCACGCTGAATACCGGCAACGTCGTGAATGAGCGCACCCAACCCCACCTGGAGCGCGTGTAAGAGCAACCGCTGATCCGATCCGCGCCTCTAAAATGAACCCATGGAACTCACCGTCTATTCCGCCGCCTGGTGCCCCGACTGCCGCGAGGCCAAGCGCTTTCTCGCCAAGCACAACATTTCTTACAAAGAGATCGATATCGAAACTACCCCCGGTGCCATCGACGAAATCGTCAAGCGCACCGGCAAGCGCTCCATTCCTCAGTTCGTGATCGATGGCGAATGGGTCCAACCTTACCGCCCCGGAGAAGGCTTCCTCTACGAAGATATCTCCAAGCGCCTGGGGATCAAGGCCCGGTAGTCGTCATATTTCTCCTCTTTCTCCTCCGTGCACCTCAGTGCCCCCTGTTGAAGCTTTTGATCTCCCCGCCACGACCCACCGTTAGATATCGCACGGACATCATCTTCAGTACCGTAGTAAACCCCAGCCAGAGAGGCGAAGATAATCACTCCAAGTTCTCGGCCCTGGCTGGCTTGTATCGCCTAAAAGGCTGAAACAGAATGACTTGGAACGATTCCGAGGACGCTGCGACGCCCATGGCCGAATCCCAGATCAACGAGCCCCCGGTTTCCGAAGCCCAGCACCCGCAGGAATCCAGCATAGTTAGCGATAGCTGGCAACAGACCGTGCAGGCCGTTTTGGGAGTCGTCCTGCTCCTGGGAGCCTTCGCCATGGTCCATTATTTCTCTCCCAGGGCCGCGCTGGCCGAGCCCCCTAGCGATCTCCAAAAGCAGGTTCACGAACTGAGGGCACAAATCGAGCAACTCAAGCAAGACCAGGCCATGCCCGCCGTCGTGTTGAACCGCTATCGCAACTCCATCGGCTACATTTATGGCGTCTACCAAGTGGGTTTCGCGAACCAGCGTCCGGTGGTTCGCGCGCGGGTTTCGGGCACAGGATTTCTGGTGGGCAACGGCCTGATAGCCACCAACCGTCACGTAGCGGAGCCCTGGTACGGGGACTCAGAAGCCCAGAAGCTGATCGATCAGGGCGCCTCCGCGATGCTCGAGAACCTGGTCGTCTTTTTCCCCGGCTCGCCCACGCCCGTGACGTTGTCTCCCGCAGCGGTTTCGAAGAGTTCCGATCTGGCCGTCTTGCACGTCGAAGATTCCGATACCATCCGTCATCTCGCGGTGTTGCCCCTGGCCAAGTCCGCCGGTTCCCCCGGACAACTGGTCACTGTGATCGGCTATCCCATGGGGATCGCCGGCATGGTTGCCAAGTCCCCCACGTCAATTTACGAGCGCCTCGCCTACCGACACAATGACATCAGCGCAGCCAGCGAGTTGGCTGCGCTATCGCTGATTCGTCCCTCCACCACCTGCGGACATCTCGGCGACGTCGTCGGCGACAAGCTCATCTACGATGCCCCCACTGCCCACGGCGGCAGCGGCGGTCCGGTCTTCAACACCCAGGGCGAAGTCATCGGTGTCAACTCCGCCTACATGGACGGATTCTCCGGAGGCACCATCGGAGTTTCCGTCGATTCGCTCCGTCCCCTCCTGCAAGAGGCCCAGAAGCAGTAGCAAGATCAGTTACTTCCCCCCGCCCGCTCCAGTGCTGGCCAGACTCATCTCGCTACCCCGTATTCGCCTCTTCATCAGAGATGCTCGCGCCCCCCTAGAAAGCCCACCGCAGCGAGAACTGGATCAGCCGTGGGTTGCCGGTGGTTTGGGCGATTTTTCCGAATGGACTGTTCGTCGGGCTCGCCAAATACGCCTCGATGTCGGTCACCGATGGATCCCCAAAGTTGGTGTGGTTCCACAGGTTGAAGAAGTCGGCCGCGAAGCGCACTTCCTGCCGCTCCCCGATCTTGAAATGCTTCAGAAAAGACACATCCCAGTTTTGCTGGAATGGACCGTGGTAAAGGTTGCGCCCCAAGTCCCCGAACCCGGTCGTGCAGAAATTGGAATCGGAAAGGCACTGCGTGGGATAGAGCTGGGGCGCCGGGGTGAATGCAGCCGGATTTAAATATCCATTGGCCACGCGCTGGTGAAGATCGCCGCTCGACAATCCGCTGGCAATGGACGCGCCGGGAGCCAGGCTTGCACCCAGCAGCGGAGTGCTCCCCTGTCCCAGGAAGCCCGTCCCCGCACTGGAATCGAAAATCGAGAACGGTAGGCCCGTCTGGAAAATCGTCACCCCGCTGACCTGCCAACCGCCCAGAACCGCTCGCCTGGTTCCGGTGGCATGCTCGAAGAACGGAAGTTCGTAAGCATAGCTGACCGCGAGCCGGTGCGGACGGTTGAAGTCGGAGATTCCCCGCGAGGCGTTGATGTTGCTCTGATCGTTGTAAGCCGTGTTAAACGCAGTGTTGCCGGTCGAAGTAGCATCGATGTTCTTCGAGAATGTATACGCCGCCTGAAAGTAATTTTGGCCCCATCGCCGCGATACAGTCGCCTGCAGCGCGTGATAGATCGAGTACGCGTCGTTGGCGAAAATCTGGTAGCCGCTGTAACCGTTCAATCCCGGCGTCGGGGTGCGGGCAATCGCGTTCGCGAACGTGTCGGTCGTAATTGTGTAGGTGTTGCCGCTGGTATCGCTGACGGTGAAAGGATTCTTGGCCGCGTCCACCGACTGGATCGCGTCGCGGGTTTCACGCAAGTGAATTCCCCGGGTTCCGACGTATCCGGCTTCCAAAACCCAATGTCCGCCCAGTTCGCGCTGCAGCGTCAGGTTCCACTGCTGCGTGTTCGGAACCACAAAATGCCGCGGCACTTCCAGCACAAACAGATTCTGCGTGCTGTTCACGCCCGGTCCTGTGCATCCGCCGTAAGTTGCTGCGCCATTGGTGTCCGGGAAACTCGTCAGTTGCGCCAGGCATGGCAGCCACGCCGCTGACAAAGCTCCTGCCGCCGGCACTGCGTTCGGATTCGTTGCCGGGGTGCCCGTGAAGAAGTCCGACATGGTGAACCCCGGCGTCTGTCCAAAAAACACAATCGGGATAAACGGCGACTGGAAGCTTAACTGGTCGACGGCACCCACGTCCTCACGCACGTAGTAAATGCCGTAGCCTCCGCGCACCGTCGTGGTGTGACGCCCCAGCAAATCCCACGCGAACCCGACCCGCGGTCCCCACCCCGTCGAAACGCTATTCTTGAACGTCGATCCCGCCGCATTCCCCGTCAGCCCAGAAACCCCGAGTTTGTTGACGCAACTCGGGTAAATGAACGGATAAGTCCCGGATTTGGTGAGGTCGGACTCGATGTTGCCAATGTGGCAGTCTCCGTCGGTCCACGCCCCCAGAAACTCCGTGCGCAGCCCCAGGTTCAAGGTCAGATTCGACGTAACCTTCCAATCGTCCTGCGCGAAGACCGCCGAATTGCTCTGCCGGTACTGGTGGTTGTAAACGCCGCCTCCGCCGAAGCTGAACTCCGGCGTCCCACCTACAAAGTTCCCGAAATCTGTCGAGCCAGTGGTGTTGGTAAGGAAAAGCTGTCCGTTAAATACCTGCGGAAACAATTTGTCGAGCCTGGCCCGGATGTACTGCCCGCCAAACGTAAACGTGTGCGCGCCCCGCACCCAGCTCAGGTTCTCCACGAAGTTGTAATTGTTCTGCGTCTGGGCTTGGTTTGCCTGGGGTGTCGGACCAAACTGAAATCCCGAAGTCAGAAACGTAAATTTGTAAATACTGCTGGTCAGATTATCGGTCGGCCGCTCGATCCCCGCATCCGTCACAGTGACCGGGTTGACGTTGGTCGCGCTGTTGTTGATGTGAACCAGTCCAAACCGAAAATCATTGACCAGACTCGGAGAAAACACGTGCGTCTCCGAAACGATGAACAACCGGTCATGAATCGGAAGCAGATAAGGGAAGTTCAAATCCGTCCCGCTGGCGGCCGCGCCCAGCGACGCCTGCAGGCCTCCTGCCCCAAACGGAATGTCCTGCTCAGAATCGGAGTAGAAGAAACGCGCCGCCACCACATCCCTGGAATCGCGGAACTCTTTGTCCCAGTTCGCAGTGAATTGATCGTCGGTAAACTTCCCCGGCTTGCTCACCGTGAATTGCACCAGCGAGCCCGCCGCGGTCCCCGCCGGAACGTTGCTGGGAAGGGGAAACAAGTACCCATTCGCCGGGCCGCCAAACTGATTGCTTTGAAAAGCCAGCAGCGAAGCGGCGACCGGATCCGCGCTGGCCACCCCGAAGTCCGCCGCCAGATTCGCTTCGGCTGCAGGGGTTGTGCCTCGGTCGGCCGCCGGAACGTACGGAATAAAAGTACTAATCAACGTCCCGGGAGAATCCCCGCTGCGCTGCCGCGTGCCCTGATAATTCACGAAGAAAAATCCCAGCTTGCCCCCGCTGCCCACGGGCCCGCCCAGACTCCCCCCAAAAATATTCTGTTGAATCACAGGTCGCGGCGATCCGCTTCCTTTCAGGAAGTACTCATTCGCGTCGAGAACCGTATTGCGGAAGAACTCGTAAGCGTCCCCGTGAAGAGTGTTAGTCCCCGATTTCAGAATCGCGTTGATGTTGCCCCCGCCGTTGCGTCCCTGGCTGGCGTCGTAGAGCGACGTCTGCACCTTGAATTCCTGCACCACGTCCGGATTGGGCAGCGGCGTGTTGGTCAGTTCCGCGACGTTGTAGTCCGTGGCACTGATGCCTTCGATCAGGTAATTGTTGTTATCCTCGCGCTGGCCGTTCACTTGGATGCGCACTTGCCCGCGTCCCAGTTGGGCCGCCGCGTTCAGTTCGCTCTGCGCGCCCGTCGACAGCGTCAGCAATTGCTGAAAGTTCTGCGTAGCCAGCGGCAGCGCGCGAATCGTGTCACTCTCAATCGCCTGCCCCGTGGTCGCATCCGTGGTATCCACCGTCTGCACTTCCGCCTGTACTTCAATCTTTTGCTGCACCGCCTGCGTCGTTAGCTTGGCAATCATGCGCGTCGTCTCCGTCACGCGCACCCCGACATTGGCGAACTTTCCCTCCGAGAATCCTCCCGCCCGCACGCTGACGCTGTAAGTCCCCACCGGCAGCAGTGGCGCCGTAAACGCCCCATCGGCGCCGGTCTTCACCGAGCGCTCCAGCACGTTCGTGTCCTGGTTCGTAATGCGCACCTCGGCGTTGGCAATGAACGCCCCACTCGGATCCTGCACCGTCCCCGTAATGGCCCCCGTGGCTCCGCCCTGCGCCATGACTTGAATGCTAAGTGCCAACGCAATGACACTGAGAACAACGAACCTGATTGAGTGACTCGGCATGTTCTTTCTCCCCTATCCCTGAAACTCGAAACTTGATTTGTGTTTATTGAGAAATTGAGAACTCAGGACATCGACGACAACCAGCAGCGCACGGCCCGGCGTGTACGTTCGCGTGCTGCTTCGCGTCGCGAACCTCGACAAACGACGGTCGTTCTTCAGCCACCGCCATTGGAATACAGCTCCGCCTGGAAACATCAGTGTGGGATTGCGAAAAGCTTATCGAAGCCGAGTAGCCGTTTGCAAGAGCGGATTCCGCGCGGGAGTAACGTCTCAGCTTCCTGCAAACGGGCAGCCGCCTAGCTCTCTCCAAACTCCCGGTAGCGCTCCAGAACGTCGCGCTGCGAAATCACGCCTTCGAGCTGTCGGAAGTCGGCCCGGCTGACCACCGGCAGAAGCGCCCAGCGGTCCACATACCGCAACGCAGTCTCCAGAGGAAGATCGGGATGCAGAGAAGGAATCTGCCGGATGGGCAACAGCGAGCCTAGGCTTGCCCCGCCTTTCCCCTCGTTCACCATCGCACGAAGTTGCTGCTTGGTCACGCTGTTCCAACCGCTGGGACTCAGGCGAACCAGCAGTTCCTCGGCAGCGCAAGGCTCCGCCACCCGAAGCGCCTTGTCCACCGTCTCTTGCGCATCCAACACCGTACTCTCCAGCGGACGCATCGCATCTTCCACGCGCAGGATGCCCTCTTCCCGCTGTTCTTCCATCGACGGCAATTCCAGCCCATCCTGCCGCGTCAGAGAATCGAAAATCGCAATGGGCTGCAGTCCGCGAGAAATGACATACGCAATCGTATTCGCCACGATCACCGGCAGAATAATCGAGTAGTTTCCGCTCACTTCCAGCACCATGAACACTGAAGTCATCGGCGCCCGCAGAAATCCCGCGAACAGAACTCCCATCCCCACCAGTGCGTACGTCCCCGGCGACCCGCTGAGGTGCGGCAGAACGACGTGCTCCGCTCCGCCCACTGCCGCGCCCAGCATCGCCCCGATAAACAACGTCGGCGCGAACATCCCTCCAGGAGTTCCGCTCACGAAGGAAAGCAGAGTGGCAACGATCTTCAGACCCGCCAGCACGGCCAGAAATTGCCAGGTAAACCGTCCGTGCATGGCCTCGTCCATCGCCTCGTACCCGGCTCCCATAATCTGTGGCGCACCCAGAACCGCGATGATCCCGATGAGCAACCCCGCGATAGGAGGTTGAAGATATTGCGTCCAGAGAGGCAGCGCCTTGAACCGGGGCCGCAACCTGGCAATGCCCGTCGAAAACACGACCGAAGCCAGGCCGCCCACAATTCCGAGAATGGCATATGCGATGAGTTCCGAGGGCCGTTCGAGTTGCACTGCCGGAATTCTGAAAAGAGATTCCGACCCCAGAAACCACCGCATGACCACAACGCTTGAGACCGCCGATAGCACCACCGAACCAAGAATGCCCGCAGTCCAACGCCCGATGACTTCTTCGATCACGAAAAGCACCGCGGAGATCGGGGCGTTGAAGGCGGCGGCCAATCCGGCGGCCGCGCCCACCGGGGCGATCAGCCGCATGCGATCTCGGGACAAGCGCATCTGCCGCCCCAGAACCGAAGCCAGGCACGCTCCGATTTGCAGCGACGGGTCTTCGGGCCCGAGTGAGTGTCCCGACCCAATCGCCAGCGCCGCCGTGATGAATTTGCCGATCGCGGTTTGAATCGGAATGTAACCGTTGTAGATATACAGCGCCGCCTTGGTCTGATTCACGCCGCTTCCGCGAGCTAACGGGAAGACATGAATCACCAGCACCGCGATCACCAGTCCGGCCAGCGTAGGCGCCAGCAAAAGACGCGTTGGGGACAGCACTGCTCCCGATCCCAACAAATAAAGACGGCACCACCCAATGGCAAACCGAAAGCAGACGACAGCCAGCCCGGAAAAAATCCCGATGAATACCGAAAGGATCAGGAAGAAACGATCTTCTCGGAACACCGACTGCAAAAGAGCTTTAGGGGAGTGCCCGTTGATCGTTCTGCCGGCCACGGCTGGGTCGTGGTCCATCACAACTCCGGCTTGAGAGTTCAACTCCAAATCCACTCTAGTTTCCCTCGTGCAATTTCGCGATCAGCAGTAATGCCATATCCACCCCGGCCGGAGTTCCGCAAGTTCCGCTGGTTTGACGCTCGATCGTGAACACCAGGTCCATGGCCTGCTCCACCAAATCCGGATCTCGTCGCAGGTGTTCTTCGGATATCTGCGGCTTCATCTTCGCCCAGCTGTCCGCCAGGTTCGGTTGCGCGGCGGCCGGCACCGCAGGAGAGGTCGCAGCGCCACAGGATTTGAGGCGCCGTCCCGCCGTTTCAAACGCCTCCACTACAATCTTGTCGCGTTGCGCCACTGAGATCTGCCGGCGAAACGGGTCCATTCGCAGCACCAGTTCCGTAGTCTTGAGCCGATCCGCACTCTGCATATCGCTGGTGTTGCCGGCGACTGCCTCTTGCAGGTAGCGCTCAGCCACCGGATAACGGCCCAGCTCAAACGCCGCCCATCCTGCTCCCGCCATGGCTCGCTCATTGTGTCGCTCTGACCTCAGACTCAGGCGGTACGAGGCCAGCGCATGTTCGTAATCTTGAGCGCGCAAAAAAAGATCGCCAACGTGTTCTTGCTGGGATGGTTCGTCTCCCAGATTTTCCTCGAGGGCGATTAACTCCGATTGCGCCTGCGCCTTGGCGTGAATGCTCAACAGAAATTCGATCAACTCCAGCCGCGTATCGCGCCGTTTCACTTCCTGATCGCCAGGCCAGACTGCATAGATCGCATTGTGGTAATAACGCTGAGCCTTTTCCGTTTGCCCTTGTTGCGCGGCAATGCGAGCAAGTTCGAGATTTACGACTCCATCCTCCGGCTGTCGGTCCCATAGGTTAACCAGGTAGGAATACGCCTCAGTGGTCCGCTTCAGCCCAATCAAAGCTTCAGCCAGGTTGAGCTGATAAGCGTAGTTGTCGCGCGAGTAGAGCAGGGCAGCGCGAAATTCGGTGACCGCGCTGTCAAAGCGCCGCGCACTCAGGTCCGCCACCCCGCGGCTGAACCACCGGTTCCCCAGAGAGTTCCGCTGCGCATGATATGCGCGCGACAACCCGGCAACGGCCAGAAAAAATATCACTCCCAGCACAGCCAGCAGCGCGAGCATCACCGGTTGTTGCTTGAAATAAAGCCTGAGATCCATCCGCTTTGCTCCCGCTGTCTTGTTTTGCTGCGATTCGAGTATCTACGGAATCCCCATCGATACTATCCGCAATCCCACAGCCTGGCCTGCTTCAATAGGTTCAACCGCTCTGGCCTTGAGCCGGAACGCGCCCCACAAAGAAGTAAAGGGTGCTGCGACCTGTCCCGGAGTTGCCGGAAATCTAGCGCCGGCCTCTGGCCGACTGTCCCGCGGGAGTCTCGCCCGCGGAGTCGCCGACACGGCACTCCGCTTAAAGCAATAACTTGAAGGGAATTAGCAACGGACGATGGTACCGCATCCGACTGCCAACGTACTCGGCCGGCATTCTGCCTTTGAAACCGGAGTCCATGAGCGCAGGAGGAGCGCAGCACCGAGGTAGCTCAAAGCGGCCCTCAGCCCTGCCCGCGCTATGGTCATCCGCAAACTCGCCGCCACGCGGGCCGCGTGAAACACAGTGACCGGCCCGTGTACGACGGAATACGGTCCCTGCACCGACGGGAAAAAGGAAACCGTCAGCATACACAGAACAGCAAGCAGGGCGAGCCCGCGCCCCATTCGGCCGGGAGTCATAGAAATATCCGCGTCATTATAGTTGGATTCGGACCGGCCGGCTTTTCCTTTGGCGCGATCAGACTTTCGGATGCCGGACTTTTCCTCGCCTCTGATTTCGCGATGGTAACCACCCCGGTTCCCGCACGTGTTCGTCGTGGAAGCGCAGCAATCGCGCAGCCAGAATCGCAGCCCGTCCCAGGTATCCCACCACCTTGCGCTCGTCGCCGCGATCGACCACCGGCAGGCGCCCTACATCGTAGCGCAAAAGTTTCGCCGCCGCCTCCGACACCAGTTCATCCGCATACGTCACCACGAGTTTTGTGCTGCCCGCCTCCTGCACCGTTTCCGCGCCGGAAGCATCTTTATCCAGCGCGCGCAAAATATCGCCCCGCGTAATGATTCCCGCGAGTCTGCCCGCTTCGTCCAGAATCAGCAGCGCCTCGTGCCGCGCCACCGCCGGATCATGGCGCGCAATCCGCTCCGCCAGCGCTCCCACCTTCGTTTCCGCCGCCACTACCGGCGCCTCTTTCTCCATCGTCTCGCCGACCGTGGCCTGCGTCAGCGCGTCCGCTTCGTAATCCTGGTGCACGCGCAACCCGCGCCGCGCCAGCTTCTCCGTCATGATCGAACTCGTCGGCATGAACAACATCGCGATCCCGTCCGCAATCACCGCCACCAGCATCAGCGGCAACACGGAGTTGTAGTCCCGCGTAATCTCGAACGCGAAAATGATGAAAGAGAACGTCGCCCGCGACGCCGCCCCGAACACCGCTCCCATCGCCACCAGCGCAAATGCGCCAGGAGAGAGATGGGCCGCTGGGAACACGTGATTTCCCACCATGGCGAACAGTCCACCCATCGCCGCGCTCCACATGAACGTCGGGGCCAGCAGCCCGCCCGAGGTTCCCGAGCCCAAAGAGATCACCAGCGCAGCGAACTTTGCGATCATCACGACCAGCAGAAGTTTCCACACCAGCTGACCGTTGAGAATGTCTCCGATCGTGTCGTAACCCACGCCAAACACGCGCGGCACAAAAAAACCGATGATGCCCAGCGCGAGCGCCCCAATCGCCGGGCACCACAGTTCGTCCAACGGAAGTCTCTCGAAAAAATCTTCCACCCAATACAGTGCCTTGCTCAAACCCACTGCGGCCAGTCCGCATAGCGGCCCCAGTACCAGGTAAAACGGCAGCGCATGCGGGACTCCGAAGTCCATCGCCCCAACCTTGAACATCGGTCCCGCACCCAAAAGCTGCATGTGTACCGCAGTCGCCAGCGTGCTCGCGACGACCAGTGGAATAAACGACCGCGACTTGAACTCGAAGAGCAGCAACTCAATCGCTAGAATCACGCCCGCGATTGGAGTGTTAAACGTCGCCGACATTCCCGCGGCGGCGCCGCACGCCAGCAGCACCTTCCGCTCGACTGCGGTGGTGTGCAACACCTGCCCCACCAGCGATCCGATCGCTCCCCCCGTTTGAATGATCGGCCCTTCCGCGCCAAACGGACCGCCCGTGCCGATCGCGATGGCAGCCGAAATCGGTTTCAGAATCGCGACCTTCGGCTCGATACGGCTGCGGTTGGTCAGCACCGCTTCCATCGCCTCCGGAATCCCGTGCCCCTTGATCTTGGAAGTCCCATACTTGGCCATCACTCCGACGACCAGCCCGCCAATGACCGGAATCAGAATTACCCACGGCCCCAGATGATGGAATCTCACGCTGGTGAAATCCGTCGACCAGCGATGAAAGAAAAAAAGATTGGTGAACAGACCGATGAGCTTGTAGAGAGCGTATGCGACCAGACCGGCCGCCAGCCCAATCCCCGCCGCCAGAAACGAAACCAGCACAATCCGAAACTGCGCCGGCTGCGAGGCCGACATCAACGGAATACCGGCCGCCGAGCCCGCTGCTCCGTGACCGTCTTGATTTCCGCGATTTCTGTTCATAATCAGAGCACTTCTCGTTCGCGGCCAGCCCGCTTCCGCCCCGCCTTCGTATCTCCCGGCATCAACCGCCGCAGCGCTGCCGCCAGACTCGGCGCCGCGCTCCGCAACTCATCGTGATGATGCAGCGCCAACTCTCCCAGCACCCGTTCGCCCTTCGGCGTCAACGCCAGCAACACCTCGCGCCGGTCGTCCTGCGCCCGTTCCCGCTGCACGTACCCCCCACTCTCAAGCCGGTTAATCAGTTCCACCGCGCTGTGATGTTGAATGTGCATCCGATTGGCCAGTTCCCGGATCCGTGGCCGCACCCCGTCCGGCATTCCCTTGATGGCCAGCATGAGCTGGTACTGCCCCACCTCCATGCCCGCCGCGCGCACGGCTTGCTCGCTGAAGCGCAAAAACTTCCGAATCTGGTACCGGAACTCCGCCAGAGCCTGGTAATCCGACAGGGTGAGCTTCTTCATGCCCAGAGTGTATCGTGCCGCGATAGTCCGCGTTTAGTATATCGTGAAACGATAGATACAGGAATCGTCGCGGGGGACAGAACAGGGACCGACCCGGTGATGGTGATAAGGAGAACCGACCCGGCTGCCCCACTTCTCCCCGTTCTTTGCGAGAGATGGGGATCTTCGTGGCGCGAGCCCGCCCGCCCCCACCCTAGCCTCTTTCCCCGCCTCCATTTAGAATCCTTAGTCCGCACTCCCACGACAGGAGACCCTCCACCGTGATCCCGCGCTACACCCGCCCGGAGATGGCCCGCATCTGGAGCGATGAAAACCGCTTCCGCACCTGGCTGGCCGTCGAAGTTGCCGCCACTGAGACGCTCGCCGAAGCAGGCCTCGTCCCCAAGGACGCCGCCCACGCCATCCGTGAGCGCGCCGACTTCCGCGTCGAACGCATTCACGAGATCGAAGCCGAAGTCCGCCACGACGTCATCGCCTTCACCACCGCTGTCGCCGAGATCGTCGGCCCGCACGCCCGCTGGTTCCACTACGGCCTCACCTCAAACGATGTAGTCGACACCGCGCAGGCCCTGCTCATCCGCCAGTCGTCGCAAGTAATCGCGCAAGACCTGCAGCGCCTCGCCGAAGTCCTCGAGCGCCGCGCCTGGGAGTTCAAAGACACTCCCATGGTCGGCCGCACCCATGGCATCCACGCCGAGCCCATCACCTTCGGATTCAAAATCGCTAACTGGTATTCCGAAACGCAGCGTAACATCGCGCGTTTCATGGCCGCGGCCGAAGACATGCGCGTCGGCAAGTTCTCTGGCGCGGTCGGAATCTTCGCCCACCTCACGCCGGAACTCGAAGAGAAGATCTGCGCGCGCCTGGGTCTGAAAGCCGCCGCAGTTTCTTCGCAGGTGATCCAGCGCGATCGCCACGCGCACTATCTCGGCACGCTCGCCGTGATCGCGTCGACCTTAGATAAGATCGCTACCGAGATCCGTCACCTGCAGCGCACCGAAGTTCGCGAGGCGGAGGAATTCTTCAGCGAGAAGCAAAAGGGATCCTCTGCCATGCCGCACAAGCGCAATCCCGTGACCTGCGAGCAGATCAGCGGCCTCTCGCGCGTGGTCCGCAGCAACGCGCAGGCTGGACTCGAGAACGTCGCGCTGTGGCACGAGCGCGACATCTCGCACTCGTCGGCGGAGCGCGTTATCCTTCCTGACTCGACCACGCTTGCCAACTACCTCTTGACCAAGACCACCAACCTGATCGACACCATGTTCGTCTATCCCGAGCGCATGCGCGCCAACCTCGAAAGCACGCGCGGTCTAATCTTCAGCGGACAGTTGCTGCTCGACCTGGTCGAGCACGGCGTCTCCCGCGAGGACGCTTACCGCCTCGTCCAATCGCACGCCATGCGCGCCTGGAAAGAAAATCTGGACTTCCACCAACTCGTGCTCGCCGACAAAGAAATCACCAGCAAAGTCCCGCGCCAGCAGATCGAACACGCCTTCGACCTTCCGCGGCAGCTGAAGAATGTGGACAAGATTTTTGCCCGCGTGTTCGGCAAGAAAAAAAAGGTCAGCAAGATGAAAAGCTCGCGAAAAAAGTAAAACATCTCGGCGGCTGCCCCATCCTAAGCCGCGCTCTTTGCGGCTTAGGGTGGGGATTTTGATCTCAGTCGAAAACCACCTCACTCCAAAACTTCTACCAATTCCTCCTCCTCATACCACGCATCCACACAAGCCCGAATCTCCACCACCCGCAACAGATTCCACGCCTCCCGATACGGCGCCCACTTCGCCCGCTTGCTCCCCGCCGTAAAGTGTAGCGTCAGCTTCTTCCCAATCGCCGCATACGGAATGATGTACCACTCCCCCACCGGAATCACCCACACCGCAAAGAAGTCCACCGTCCCTTTCTTATATTGCTTCCTCCCCGGCCCCATCACATTCAAGCTGTACTCATTCCCGCGCCGGCAATAGATCGTCGACTTCACCTGCACCCGCCAAATCGGACCTCCATTCTCCACCGCCACGTCATACCGCCCCGACTCCCCAAACGGCTTCAACACCCCCAACCCCAGCCCCTTGGCCCGCGCCATAAAACAAAGCTCCGCCCACTCCCCGCGTTCCTTACAGTCCGTAATCCACTTCGAATTGTTTTTCTTCTTATTGTTTTTCCTGTTCATCTCCCAGACCCGTTTCCCATTCCGACTTCCTTATGATTTGTCATTCCGACTTTGTTGCCTTGTCATTCCCAGCGAAGCGAGGAATCAGCTTTTCCCCGCTCCCACCCCCACTATTCCCGTTCTGAAATTCTCAGTAAAGGTCATCCGTCACATACTCAGACTGAGGAAGACTTCCAGATTCTGTGGAAAACTCCTGGCCGCACGAAAGAGCAGTAAACAAGGACGTGGAACAGCGGCCCTTTAGGGCCGCGTTAATGCCTCTTCCAGGATACAGGGCTTTAGCCCCCGTGGCACCGCATCGAGTCGCATCACTCCCGCTGCCGACGAATACGGATACGTTTCCGCCCTCGCCGCCAACCTCGCCCGCACGGGATTCATCCGGATGTACTCGACATGACGCCGATAATCTTCCAAATTACGCACGCGATGATTCGTGAAACTCGCCTGCCAAACCGGCGGACGCGATTTCAGTCGGTACGAGAATCCCCCTTTGATGAACTGCATCGCCCGTTCCAGAGAAATCTCCGCCGCGGGCGTCAGCAGCGCGTGGACATGATCGGGCATGATCACGAATTCGTGGAGAAGGAACTTTCGCTCATCGCGATAATGCGCGAGAGTTTCGATCAGAAGACGGGCCACCGCGTCGCGCCGGAAAATGGGCTGGCGATGAGCCGTAACAGTAGTGATAAAGAAGGTGCGGTCGGAGTCCATTTCGAGATGGTCGTGCGGATGGGCGAGCGCTGTCTGTGAGAGATGTCACAATTTGCGGCGAGGAATTCCAAAACGGTACACGGGGCCTAAAGGCCGCTCTTGATCGGGTGCTCGCAACGCGGCCCTCGAAGGGCCGCTCTTCCACGGGATTATCGGCGCCATATCGTGGAAGAGCAGCGCTTCAGCGCCGCGTCAGAAGCCAGAGAAAATGGAACTGAGTCCGGTAGGGACGGCAGAACATGACAGATCCGCATGCAGTGACGTGGAAGAGCAGCGCTTCAGCGCGGCGTCAGAGGCCCGGAGAAAAGGAACCGAGCCCCGGAGGGGACGGCAGAACACGACAGAGCCGTATGTAGCGACGTGGAAGAGCGGCGCTTCAGCGCGGCGTCAGAGGCCAGAGAAAAAGGAACCGAGTCCCGGAGGGACGGCAGAAGATGACAGGGCCGCAAGCAGTGAGGTGGAAGAGCGGCGCTTCAGCGCCGCGGCAGAGGCCAGAGAAAATGGAACTGAGTCCCGGAGGGACGGCAGAAACACCGCGCGAGTTCGAAACAAAACCCATCGGCAGCATCGCTACCCGCCCTTGCAAAGAACGCAAGAGCCTGCCCTGAGCGCAGTCGAAGGGACGGGCCACCCTCGGTTGTGTAGTTGGAGAGGAAATCAAAAACGACCCGTTTGGAAAACGTTGAAAGGCCAGCCAGCCGGCCTCTCGAAACAGGTCCAATCGATGGGCCAGCCCAGACAGCAAGTACCTGAATTCAAAGGAGATAATTCGTAAAACTCCAGGCTAGTACAAAAGGCACGGAAGTTAACGGCGTTTATAATGCAATTGCCTTGCAATTTATGCGCATTTGATGCATCATGGAGCCAGAGCTAAGGGAGGAAAGTCTTGGTAGCAGCGACGACACTTCCGCGTCCCGGTCTGGAAGCCCACCGGGAAGCCATTTCATTATCGTTCCCGGAATTAGTCTCCCGCCTTACAGCCCTGATCGGCCGCAAGCTGACCGCCTACGTCGCGGGCGTCAAAGACGTGCGCACCGTTGACGGATGGACAAAAGGGAACACTCCCTACGGCGAGGCCGAAGGTCGGCTGCGACTGACGTTTCAGGTAGTGCGTACCCTGATCGATCATGATTCCCAGCGCATAGTTCAGGCCTGGCTGACGGGAGTGAATCCGGAACTGGGCGACCGCATCCCGCTGCGCTTGCTCCGAGAGGGAGACTTGAACATTGTCGGCCCTGAGGTGATGGCCGCCGTGCGCGCCTTCATCGCCGGAGGCTAAGAAGTCCAGTGCTTGAAGGCAAGACACCTCCCCAGAGGATCTTTCGCATCGCCCGCCAGCCCGATCCTTGGGAACCGCCAGACTGGTCGCGGGCCAATCCCGACGGCACATTTGGCAATCGCTTCGACGATCCCGAAGGCTATTACCGCGTCCTCTATGCTGCGAGCCAGAAACTGTCCTGCTTTCTCGAAACTCTGGCGCGCTATCGTCCCGATCTCACGTTGCTGGCGGAGTTGAACCAGATCCAGGGAGAGAACGATTTCTTCCCCTTAGGCTGCGTACCTCGCGAATGGTGTGACGAACGCCTGCTCGGCTCTGCATCCGTCGAGGGCAACTACGCCGATCTCTATGCGGCCGAATGGATCGCGCTCTTGCGCCACCGCCTCGCCGGGGAATGTCTCCTGCTCGGCCTGAGTGATCTGGACGCTTCCGTGTTGCAAAGCCACGCACCGCGGCGAATCACGCAACTGGCTTCGGTGGAAGTTCGGCGGCACAGTTTTGACGGCATCTATTACCGCTCTCGCTACGGCCACGATCTGGAAAACTGGGCGCTGTTCGAGCCGTTCCGCATTCGCCGCGCCACGTCCCAAGCGCTCGCCACCGATGATCCGGCTCTTGTGGAGGCTCTTCGAATCTTGGGATTGAAGCTCGCGGATTAAAGCCGCAAAGCTGACTCCAGTCGCGGAGCGACGGCATACGATAGCCCAGAGCCTGCCCTGAGCGCAGCCGAAGGGACGGAAGTCCTGGGTCAACCCGCAAGAAATGGAACCGAGTCCCGTAGGGACGGCAGAAGCGCCGCGTGAGTCCGAAATAAAACGCATCGGCAGCATCGCTACCCGCCCTTGCAAAGAACGCAAGGACGGGGCGCCCCCGGTTGTGTAATTGGAGAGGAAACGAAAACCGAAGGCTGGGCCACCCGCCCGTTTCTTGAATCGATCCGTCGAGGCTCGTGCTTCCCACCTGTCGAAAAGCGCGACAGGTGCGGCAGCCTATTCTGAAAAGGGGGGCCGAAAGGGTGGGACAGCCCCGGACGCCCCTGCTACTGGATCGTATAGATTAGCTTCACCCTCCGCAGGTTCGCGGCGCCCGGCTTCCAAAAAGGGACTATCTCGAAGTTCCGTCGAGCTCTGGATCCGGCGTACTGGCTCACATCGAGCATATAGGCCTCGTATATTCTTCCCGGTTCCTTGCTGACAGTAATCCTCGAACTTGCGAGGTGTATCAGGCGGAGATCCACGAGCTGTTGGATTAACGAGACCTCTTTGCCGGATGCAGCCTTGTCGATCAGGAAAAGGTTAGCCTGAGCCTCTTCGATGCAAAAGTTGACAATCTTCTCAAACTGCTCTTCGATCTCCAGTTGGTCTTCGACTACATCCCGCTTCAGTTCCTCGCGTTTTGATTCTTCGTGCTCTCCAGCTGCTCGATTGACGTCTTCGGAGCCTATCTTCGTCCCCCTGCTGTCGTCGCCGCGCTCTCGAGCCACCGTCACTGCCTTTCGGAAAATCGCGAGAAAATCGCGGGCAACGCCGCCCGAAGCTAACACAAGGCGGTCAATCGCGCCCTCGTTGAGGATGTCTGAAACTTCGATGCCGCAGTCTTGGGAAAAGCTCCGAAGGATCTTGCTCAAGAATTCTTTGGTTAAGGAATATTTTTCGAGCGTCAAATTAAGATCGATGCTGTCTGCATCATCGCCAAGCTTTACACCGATTGGCGGGTCGCCGTGGATGTACCACTTGCTTCGATGGCGGATGGTTCCGACTTTAAGCCACAGTCCACTGCCCTTTGCAATCCGGTGAAAATAGTCGACGACGTATGGCTGATCGGTTGTGCGTATGTGATAGAGGTCGTCAAGAAAAAGATATGAATCGCCGCCGCAGATCTCCTGCAGCCGTCGGAATAGCTCCTGATACTCAAGAATGTGCTGGTGCAGGAACTCGATCTTCGAATGCTGGTACTCTCGCTGAATCTCCTGTTGATCTTCAATTTTGCTCGTGTCGGCGGTCTTTGCCGCTATCGATGCGACGTGAAGCTTAGCTTCGCCTTGAATGGCAGTCTCCTCCGAGTGTTCCTGAGCCCTCTTGGTTACTGTCTTTGTGGGCACAGCATCCGACGAATACAGCTCCGCCTTCAGATCGTCTATTCGTGTGTGAATGTCGGCCGCGAGGCTATTGACGTCGGTTCTCCTGTAGGCTGGCCGAGCCGGCTTAGTCCCGAACAACTTCTGCCAGAAGGATGTCTTATTGGCCGGATTGACGGCTGCGGTGTTTAGCCACTGTTCGAACTCCTTAAGGGTGGAGACCAGGATGCTGATCAGGACATCCGGATAGGTGTGTCCTTTGAAGATCTCCAAATCAACGTAGGCAATCGGCCTTCGGTCGACCGTGAGGTCGGCGGCCGCCTTTCGCAGTAGGCTGGACTTTCCGGAGCCCCGCCTTCCGAAGATAATGTGGTGGCGCTTGCTAACGGCTCGGCTCAACGTGCCTTGCGCCGGTTCAATGAACCTTTTCACACCCTCCTTCGAGGAGCGCGTGGATTCCTCGACGAGAGTTATCAGCCTCTCTACCTTAGGATCATTGAGTATCGATTTCATTTTTTGCCTCACTCACCCAGCCTGAATTACCGCGTACCAAGCGAGCCCTCCGCCACCCACAAAAAAGGGGTCACGGCGCGCCGTGACCCCCCTCACAGTACGTTTCTAAACTTCCACTTGTTAACCTCAGCGGCTGAAGCCGGTGAGGAACGCTGCCGGTTACAGCACGGTTAAGCCGTGCCCTTTCAAACGCTGCCCCCTTCACGACCGCCTTACGAACAGCCGCTGGTACTGCCGCAGCTCATGCAGCGGTAGCAGCTGCCGGTGCGGGTCATGATGCTGCCGCAGAAGCCGCAGCTGGGGCCGTCGCCCATGTTCACGCTTATGCCGAGGCCCGGCGCACTGCTCGCTCTACAGCTTGTGGCAATTGCACAGAAACGAAATAATCCTGCGGATACAAGTAGTCTTCGCCGGACTCATCGATCACGCGAAGCTGGTGAAGTCTGGACGCCGCTTTATCCGGGATGACCTGATAAATCTTCCGCAACTCCAGCGACGCTGGGTAGCCCTTGTTCCCGACGCAAATGACGAATTGTGCTTCGCGTTTCATATCAGTCGAGAATCCGCTTGATTTTGTATTCTTTCGGCCCAATCCCGTGGGCTTCGTACCAGTGGATTTCCGCATGGCGTATCGTACCATCGAAAAATTCCACGTCGGCAGTGCCTTTCAGTTTCTTCCAGCGTCCCTTGCCGTATGCCTTCCACAGGCGTTTGCGCTCGCGGATGGCTTTGCCGGATGCGATCAGTTCCACATTCTCGATGCGTCCGACAATCTTGAAGTGCATACATCGACACCGCTAAGTCAAAAGCGGCGGGAGAGGGCGCCCGCCCCACAAAGGCAAAACCTGGCGGGCAGGAGTGCCCGCCCCACATGAGCAAGTCCACATTTACGAACACCCGCTGGTACTGCCGCAGCTCATGCATCTGTAGCAACTGCCGTTGCGGGTCATGATGCTGCCGCAGAAGCTGCAGCTGGGGGCGTCTCCCATGTCGACCATGCTGGAGAGCGCGTCGGCGGCGTGGATGGAACCGGCTTCCGGCTTCCGGCTTCTGGCTTCCGGACTGCTTGCGACCGACTCTGCTTCACGGCTTCCTACTCCCTCTGGTGTGCCGCCTGCGGGACGCAGTCTGAGGTTGTCGAACAGCAGTTGCTGCTGGCCGGTTAGGAAACGCAGTTGGAGCCAGCGGAAGATGTAGTCCATGATCGACTTGGCATAGCCGAGGTCGGGATTGCCACTCCAGCCGCTGGGCTCGAAGCGGGTGTGGGCGAACTTTTCGCAGAACAGGCGCAACGGGACTCCGTGCTGCAGCGCGATCGAGACCGCCAGCGCGAAGCTGTCCATGAGGCCGCTGACTGTCGATCCCTCTTTCGCCATGGTGATGAACAGTTCGCCGGGTTCGCCGTCGGGATAGAGGCCGACGGTGATGTAGCCCTCGTGGTCTCCGATCTTGAACTTGTGGGTGATCGAAGCGCGCTCTTCCTGCAGGCGGTGGCGCACGGCGCGGGGAGGAGCGTTCATGTCCTCTTCGTCGACGTGCTGAGCGGCCGCGATGCGGGCGTCGTCCTTGGTGGAGTTCGCGGTCTTGGTGCCTGCTGCGGAGAGCGGCTGCGATTTCTTGCAGCCGTCGCGATAGACGGCGACTGCCTTCAGGCCCAGCTTCCAGGCTTGGAGGTAGGCTTCCATGATGTCTTCGACCGTGGCATTCTCGGGGAGATTGACCGTCTTCGAAATTGCGCCGGAGATGAAGGGCTGGGCGGCGGCCATCATACGGAGGTGTCCCATGTAGGCGATGGAGCGCGTGCCTTTGGCCGGCTTGAACGAGCAATCGAAAACGGCCAGATGCTCGTCTTTGATGTGCGGGGCGCCTTCGATGGTGCCGGTGGCGTCGATGTAGCTGACGATCGCGTCGGCCTGATCGTGGTTGTAGCCCAGCTTAAACAGCGCCGTAGGCACAGTGTTGTTGACGATCTTGATCATGCCGCCGCCGACCAGCTTCTTGTACTTGATCAGCGCCAGGTCTGGCTCAATTCCAGTCGTATCGCAGTCCATCATGAAGCCGATGGTGCCGGTGGGAGCTAGCACTGTGACTTGGCTGTTGCGGTAGCCGTGTTTTTCGCCGTGGGCCAGGGCTTCGTCCCAGCATTGTTTGCTGGACTCGTAGATCGCTGAGGGGACGTTGTTTTTGTTTATTCCATTTACCGATGCGCGGTGCATGCGGATTACGTCCAGGAACGGTTCGCGGTTGATGTACCAGCCGGGGCAGGCTCCGCCGGGCATGGTTGGGAGCGTGCCGGGGCCGCTCGCTTCGCCTCGCTGGACGGCCGAGGCGGCCGTCCCCACAGGGGCATTGGTTCCCACATGAGTTACGCCGGCGCCTAGATTTGTTTCGGCTAGATTCTTTTTTGTCGCTTCTGTCGCTGGGACTAACGGGTTGCATTGTTCGGCGATTCTGGACGACTGGAGATACGCTTCGCCGCACATGATTGCGGTGACGCAGGAGGCGTAGTCGCGGCCGCCGTCGGAGTCGTACGGCAGTCCGGCCGCCATCAGAAGTGCGCCTAGATTCGCGTAGCCTAGACCCAACGGGCGGTAGTCGTGCGAGTTGCGCATGATCTGTTCGGTGGGGTATCCGGCGTTGTCGACCAGGATTTCCTGGGCGGTGATCAGCACGTCTACGGCGTGGCGGTAGGACTCGACATCGAAGGTGCCGTTGGGAGCGAACTTCAGGAGATTCAGGCTCGCCAGGTTGCAGGCTGAGTCGTCCAGGAACATGTATTCGCTGCACGGATTGCTCGCGTTGATGCGCGCCGTGTTCTTCGACGTGTGCCAGCGGTTGACTGTGGTGTCGTACTGCATGCCAGGATCGCCGCAGTGCCAGGTGGCTTCGGAAATCTTGCGGAGGAGTTCTTTGGCTTTGTAGGTGTTTACTACCGAACCGTCGGTGACCGTTCTGGTGGAGAAGTCTACGTCGCGAACTACGGCGTACATGAAGTCGTCGGTGACGCGGACGCTGTTGTTGGCGTTCTGGAAGAAGATGGAGGAGTAGGCGTCGGAGTCGGGATGAGAGCCGTCGTATCCCTGGGCGACTAGGGCGTGGGCCTTGGCTTCTTCTTTCTGCTTGCACTCGATGAATTCGATGATGTCGGGATGGTCGACGTTGAGGATGACCATCTTAGCGGCGCGGCGAGTCTTGCCGCCGGACTTGATGACGCCGGCGAAGGCATCGAATCCCTTCATGAAGCTGAGCGGGCCGCTGGCGGTGCCGCCTCCGGAGAGCGTTTCCGTAGAGCCGCGCAGCGGGGAGAGATTAGTGCCGGTGCCGCTGCCCCACTTGAAGAGCATGCCTTCGGTCTTGGCCAGAGTGAGGATGGAGTCTAGCGAATCTTTCACCGAGTTGATGAAGCAGGCGGAGCACTGGGGTTTGCTGTATCCGGTGACGCCGAATTCGACCTGCTGGGTTTGTGGGTTCCAGTGCCAGCTGCGGCCGTCGGATTTGGGCTCGATGCGGTCGCATCCTACGTTGAACCAGACGGGCGAGTTGAAGGCGGCGTACTGGCGGACGAGGATGTGGACCAGTTCGTCGTGGAAGGTGGCGCCGTCGTCGGGAGTGCGGAAATAGCCTTGGGCCATGCCCCAGTCGCGGATGGTTTCGGCGACGCGGGCTACTAGCTGGCGAACCCCGGTTTCACGCTCGGGGGTGCCGAGTTTGCCGTGCAGATATTTGCTGGCCACGATGTTGGTGGCGGTCATGGACCAGTCTTTGGGGACTTCGACGTCTTTCTGCTCGAAGATCACGTTGCCCTGGGAATCGGTGATCTGAGCGAGGCGGAGATCCCATTCGACTTCGCTATAGGGGGAGACGCCGGGTTTGGTGAAGAAGCGGCGGAAGGAGAGGCCGGAGGGCTTCTTCCTGGTGTTCTGGACGGCGGAGGTCGTGGATTCGGTTACGGTCTTGAGTTCTGGCATTGGGCTCTCCATGTATTAGATTCTATGCGGTTCTGCGCCGATTCAGGGCGTCCGGCCAGGGCGGAGAATCGGGGTGGATCGAGATTGCGTTGTCAAGGATCTTTTGGTCACGCGATCGAACGGCGTGCGTTTCAGGCGTCCCCATCGACTGCTCAGGGCAGGCTCTACGGGACGCGGAATCCTTTTATGTCCGTCCCGCCACTCGAAGTGGCAGGCTATTTTTGGTCGTCCCTCCGGACAAAACCCGACGCAGCCTGACCAGGCTGCATCAACCGGTTCCCGTGCGGTCAGAAACCGGAGGGGAATGGGGGACAGTGAATGTTGGTGGCGGCTCCGGAATCTAGCTGCGGGGCTGTCATATGGGATACGGACTCGGGCGAGGGCGCCGGGGCCATATTTTCGTTTTCATGACTGAAAAGGGTAGGCTGCGCGTCATTCGCGGGCGGAACGTATTCGGTGGCGGGAGTCAATTCCAGGGAACTGGCGAAGTGGGAGCCGATGCCGGTGGCTTTTTCGGCGGCGGAGACCATCCATTGATTGAGGGCATTGCAGATGGTGCGGCGCTGGACTTGGTCTTCGATGACGACGAAGCGGACGAAGTAGCGGCCGGAGATGAGGCGGGCGCGCATGGGGTTTTGGCGCGACAGCATGCGATCGAGGACGAAGGCCATATCGTCGTCTTCGAAGAATTGGGTGACGGCGAGCATACGGTGGGGCTCGGCTTCCGGCTTCCGGTTTTCGGCATCCGGGGTGGTCGGAGAAATATGGTCCCACACGGGGCCGCTCGCTTCGCTTCGCGGGACGGCCGAGGCGGCCGTCGCCACATGAGTTATTTCTTCGGCGATGGCAAAGACGCCAGGCTTGCTCGGGATGAACAGGAGGCTGTGATGGGATTCGCAGCGGAACCAGCGCGACCAGTGAAGGCGACGATAGTCCAGGGGACGATCGAAACCGTGGCGCGCCATAGATTCTGATACGAGGCGAGTTAGACCTTCCATTGCGGGCTCCTGCATTTCTGCTGCGGCGCCGGCGAAAGGAAGTTCCCTTATCTGCCGGCGGGCAGATGATTGGGTACTGCACTTTTAGTCGTCGCACCCCGGGGGAGGGTCGGGGAACGGCCACCGCACTGATTCGGCCTTCGGCTCCGGCTTCCGGCATTCGGCTTCCGGACACGCTAGAGGCTGGTTTCGCGTTTAAGGTTTCGGGCGCCGGGCTTACGGATCTGGAAGCCTAGGCGCCTGAGCCTTTTTGCCTGCGGAGAGCGCCGAGTCACCTCTGGCTGGGCGCGGACCGCTGTTTTCGTTCACTTGCTTGGCAATCCCGTCCCATTCCCGTGAGGCGGAATTTTCTTGCTTGGGATTGCAAAGTTACTCCCGCCGATTGTGCCTGTCAAGAGGGAAACACTACAGGTTGTATCCCTAGCAATGACGGGCTTGGTGCGGGGGTTGAGGCCGGATTTTCCACATTGAAAATGCGGGCCGGTTGCGATTTGTAGCGATGCGCCACCCAAAATCTGCATTTTTCCTTCCCGAGCGCCCTTCACATCAGGCGTAGGGCGGAGGCGCGTCGGTCGCGACAGGGTTGCGGGAGTTTGCGGGCCGGGGCGGGTTGGTCGTGCCGGAGCAAGCGTGTTTCGTCGACTCGCCGGCGGCCGATCGGTGGCTTACCGAGTTTTACCTCTTCGATTTCGAATGCTTCAAACTGGAGGCGGTCGATTTTTTGCTCGCCGATCTCTGGTTCATCTATCTTTGGATCCGCCGATGTTTGATTCATGGATCTTGCATTCAAGGATCGTTGTATTGCGATCATGGTTTCGGCGCTGCCTGGTTCGTCGAACTGGGGCATGGGGACGTAAATGTCCTCGAAGATGCGGCGAGGGGCGATGCTGAGTACGCCGTCGGAAGATTCGACGAGGTAGTCGCCTTTGCGACCACAATGCTGGCGGCCGAGATGGTCGACGAAGCTGAGACTGGAATTGAGTTGTTTGGCATTGACCAGGAACCGTGTGCGGTAGGACTTCCATTCTTCTGATTTCATGTAGGCGCCGCCCCGAGCGCGTTTCTTGCTGCTTGAGATAGTTGAATGCGATCCAAGCTTACGAGCCTGGAATGAGTTTGAATTTTCTTGTGAGAGCGAAGGTGACTGTACGGGCGAAATGGGCGCGGGTCAATTCAGTATTTTTGGTGCAGTTGAGGAAAAATGCGGCAGGGATTTTCCCGAATCGGGAGGGATGAAGCAAAGGCTTAGCGACGCGTCGTTCCTCCGCTGGATGGCGGCAGTTTTCGTGGACATGAAGCGGCTTGAGGAAAATCTGGTAGAGTGGGCAGCCGGAATATCCACAGAGGGCGCACAGGAAATGCAGAAAGGCGAGGTTTCAAGGTTTCAAGGTTTCAAGGTTTCAAGGTTTCAAGGTTTCAAGGTTTCAAGAGGAGGGGTGATGCGCGGAGTTGCCTTGCTCGTTAGTATTTTTCTTTTGGCTTGCGGGATGGTGATAGGGCAGCAGGTGAGCAAACCTGTCGTGATCCAGCAACCGCCTTTGGTGTTGACGCCACCGCCGCCAGCTCCCAGCATCTTCTTGACTTGCGGCCATGTGTGGGACGGCAAGTCGGAGAAGTTGCTCGGCAAGAGCTACGTTTCGGTCCGCGGGGAAAAGATTGAGGGCATCTATCAGGAGACCCAAGGCGGCGGATTGCCGGGCCTGCCTCCGGGGACGATCTGGATCAACTTGGAATCGCACACTTGCCTTCCGGGGCTCATCGATACGCATACGCACATTTTGCTGCAGGGGGACATTACGGCAGCGGAGTATGACGAGCAGTTGCTGAAGCAGTCGCCGGAGTATCGGACGATTCTGGCTACGGTGAATGCACGGCGGGCGCTGGAGTATGGATTCACGTCGATTCGCGACGTGGAGACTGAGGGCGCGGGCTACGCCGATGCAGACGTGAAGAAGGCGATCAACAACGGAGTAATTCCGGGGCCACGGATGCAGGTGGCGACGCGGGCTATGGATGTGACGGGAGCGTATTCGCTGCAGGGGTACGCGCCGGGTGTGATGGTCCCGCACGGAGTGCAACCGGTGGACGGTGCGGACAATGCGCGGGCGGCGGTAAGGGAACAGATCAGCCACGGAGCGGACTGGATCAAGGTGTACAGCGACCGGTCGTATCGCGTGCGGGAAGATGGAGTGCTCGACGATATTCCGACGTTCACGCTGGACGAGTTGCGGGCGATTGTGGACGAGGCGCACCGTGAGCGGCACAAGGTGGCATCGCATGCGATGGCGCTGAATGGGGTTCACAACTCGGTGGAGGCCGGGGTAGATTCGATCGAGCATGGGAACTACATTGCGGAGGAAGATTTGAAGACCATGGCGGCACGGGGGATTTTTTATGTGCCGACAATTTTTGTGGGTGAATATGTGGCGCAGGGGCGGGCGGCGGAAGGGGCTCCGGTGTGGGTGAAGATGATTCAGATTCATGAAGAGACGTTTCGGCGGGCGATGAAGGCGGGAGTGAAGATAGCGTTTGGGACGGATGCGGGTGGGTTTGATTGGAAGATCAATCCGGCGAAGGAGTTTTCGTCGATGGTGAAGTTTGGGATGACGCCGGCGCAGGCGATCCGCGCAGCGACGGCCACGGCGGCGGAGCTGTTGGGAATGCGGGATTCGCTGGGAACGATTGAGGCGGGGAAACTGGCGGACATTGTGGCAGTGCCGGGGGATCCGCTGAGCGATGTTTCGGTGATGGAGAAAGTGGATTTTGTGATGAAGGGTGGGGTGGTGTATCGGAGGCCTTAGGGTTAGCGGCGAAGAACTTTAACGACAGAGGGCACAGAGGAGATTAGTGAGGTGCGAACCACGCTAGGAGGCGGTGTTCACTACAGAGAACGCTGAGGTTACGGAGGAAACAAAGCCCCGCTGGGATTGCGGGGGTTTGGTGTTTTCGTTTCTTGCTTTCGGTTCCGCCTCGCTTTGCTTGGCGGGACGGCCGAGGCGGCCGTCCCTACATGTGCTTTCCAACTTTAAAGTCAAAACCTGGGCGGGCAGGAGTGCCCGCCCCACACGAGCTAAGGCTACCGAGCCATTGCCGGCTCTTGGACTGATTTGCCGGATTTGAAGGTGGCGTAGCGCTTGTTGATCTCGTCCCAGTTGAGGACGTTCCACCAGGCGGCGAGATATTCGGGGCGGCGGTTGTTGTATTTCAGGTAGTAGGCGTGCTCCCAGACGTCGTTGCCGAAGATGGGATAGAGGCCTTGCGAGATTGGGTTGTCTTGATTCGGGGTGCTGATCACTTGCACCTCGCCGGATGATTTGCCTGCCAGCCAGACCCATCCGCTGCCGAATTGCTTGGTGCCGGCATCGTTGAACTTGGCTTGAAAATCTTTGAAGTTGCCGAACGTTTTTTGGATGGTTTCGGCAATCGGGCCGCTCGGATCGCCTCCGCCCTTGGGCTTCATAATCCTCCAGAACATGGTGTGGTTGACGTGTCCTCCGCCGTTGTTGCGGACCGCGGCGCGGATGTCCTCGGGGATGGCGTTGAGGTTGCGGATGAGATCTTCGGCGGACTTGCCGGCCAGATCGGGATGCTTCTCGATGGCGGCGTTCAGATTCTTCACATAGGCGCCGTGGTGCATGTCGTGGTGCAGAGTCATCGTCTGCTTATCGATGATCGGTTCGAGCGCGTCGTATGCGTAGGGGAGTGCTGGTAATTCGTGAGCCATGATTGGTCCTCCAATGCTTTTCAGATGACGGGAAGCGGCGTTTCGATGCAAGGTGTTTGCAGATGATTATATCGCGGGGCGATATGGGTGGCGGGAGACGGCCGTGCTACAGGCGGGGAAAGCAGATCGCTGATTTTCAAACCAAGGTCGATCTTTACGAGACGGCCAGCCGCGTTGCATTCTTGCGGGCTCGCGTGATCGCTAAGCTTTGGTGGCGAGGTACTGGCAGACGCGCTGAATGGTGTCGCGCTGGCTGTCGTTGAGGGTGAGGAATTCAAATCCGTAGCGGAGGCCCTGGCGGTAGCGGACGATGGCGCGGACTTTGATGGGATAGGGCGCGAGGGGCAGGGGAATGTCGAGAGTGACGATCTCGCCGGGTTCGAGGCTTCCCGTGAGTGTGGCGCCGATGCCGTCCTGGCCCATTTCGGTGGATCGTCCCCAACAGGTGCGGAACTCTCCGGCTTGAAACATCTTGACTTGCAAGCGCATGTCAATGGCGAAGCGAGGAAAGCGGCGGGTATAGGCGACCTTGGCGGCAGGCGCATTGCCGGGCGAACGCGTGCCAGATCCCGTGTCGGCGGAAGCGGCGGCGGCTTGAGCTTTTTTTCCAGTACTCATGGTCGATGCGGCGCTGTGTCAGCCGCGGTGCAACGCGCTAATTGCCATGCAGCAGGTATCCAGACTCGAGCGGCAATTTGCCGGCAAGTTTAACGACCGTGACACTGCTGTTAATGGAGTAGACATCCACGACGCCAATGGCGCCGGGGATGGACGCGACCTTGTTAACCAGGTCTTCATCGGAATCGGCGATCATAACCGCAGGATGACCCATGCGTCCGTGGTTGGCGGAGGTAATGATTTCCTTCACCTGGGATTCTGGGACTTCATAGACCTTTTCCAGAAACAACTTCATTCCCGGCGTTGAGGGGGAGCGCATGATGAGGGTGATAGATTTGCCATCAGGCCAGTGGTTGGTCTGGCCTTTGGAGACCTTCACAAGGTCCGGCAGAGTGATGGCGGAGACGGAGTTGGCCTTGTTGGAGACCAGAGCAAGATCGCGCGCGGCCGCCAGCGAAACGCTGGCCGCGAGAAAAAGACAGAAGCTTAAAGTTTTACGGTAGAACACAGTCTCTCCGGCAAGGCGGAATCGGCCTTGCAGTGATTTTCGTGGAAATTGCGCGGCGGCTCAACGGTCACGAAGGTCATGTACCTTTGGAGATAATGGCCGATAGGGGCTGCGGCAGGGTTGGAGGCGGTGCCATGATCCGAGGTGGGTTAGGAATTGGAGCGTGCCTGCGGTCGCGGGAAGTCGTGCGTCGTTCCAGAGGAAAATCAGAGCAACCTGTGAGAATTGCCGCTGCGCGGTTTCTGAGCCGCCGGGTGTACTGATGAACGGCGAATGGCAATTCGGCGAGGATCGGCCTTACTTTGTGGGAGCTTTTCGCAGCGAGGGCTTCAGCAAGTTCTCGGATGCGGTCATCGAGCAGACGAGCGCGCACACCCATACCAGCAAAATCCAGCTTCCGAGACAAGAGGACGCAAAACCGATTAATATCACGATTCCAACAGTCGTTCCCTACCCTGAATCCCGTAGGAGGCGGCGCGGATTCGCTGTTAAATCGGAAGTAGACCCCGAAGGGCGAGAAGTCATCCTAACCTTCGGTTGTAGCGTTCCATGAGGCTTGGCAAGTCGCGAGCGATCGGGTAGGCTATGGCTTCCCCGCACACGAGGATCATTCCCCATGACTAGTCGTGTTAGTTACGCTCCGCAAGATTTCCAGAAGATGTGCAAGCAGGCCGAGAGAGACCATGAGTCGAAAAAACTTGTGGTTCTGATGGAACGCGTGAAGAGGCAGATCGCGGAACGCGAGCACCCAGGCAAAGCGAAAGCAACGGCGAAGCATGCTCCCGAGGCTGGAGGTGGTGAGTCCGTCGTATTGCGGCTGCCCAGTCGCTCGGCTCCGTTTGAGAGATGACCACACGGACAAAGCCTTTGATCCGTTTTTTACATCCTGAGAGACCAAAACTTTTCTCCTTCCACAACTTGGTTTTGCGCTAAAATGGCCGGGCTTTTCTGGTTGACTCACCTACTGGACATAGTGAGTTGCCATGCGCCTTTCCTAGGAGGTAGTAGATGTACCGGCCCAATGCGAGTTCCCTGTCGGACTCTCGTCCGTTCCGGGACGCGGAATCCCAAATCCGCGACCTAACGCAAGATTTCGCAATCTCTTTTAACACGGGAAATTACGATCAGGCCGTGGGCATGTTCGCGAATGACGGCGTGCTGATGGTCCCGCATCACCAGGCGGCGTACGGCCAAAAGTCGGTGGAGCGATTGTTGAGACGGATAGGCGAGACAGAATACGGTGGCCTGCGTCTGGACACCACGCGAGTGGAGCACTCCGGCGACATGGCGATGGAGATCGGACAATTCTCCGCTGTGGCGCGGACGGCGGACGGAACGATGATGCCGGAGAGCGGGAAGTATGTGAAAGTGTGGCGGAGGTTGGGCGTGTGGCTGATCATCGCCGACTGTTGGAGTCGGACGCTAGAGGAGGCGAGCGATCGCGCGGCGTGACCAGGGCACGAGTTTGACGCGGTGCGGAATCGAGATCTGCGCTGGTGGGGGGCGCGGCCTGTGGACATGAGCGAGAGCGGCGGGCGAGGACGCCCGGACAGCCGCCGGGACGGCGCTACTTTTTCCGCGGCAAGTGAGCTCGGGCATGGGGCGGGAGCGAAGCCTGACCCGGGGCAGTATTGTCCGAACTGCTCGATGAAATTGCGGGAGAGCCGGTGCAAGTTGAAGTGTCCGCAGTGCGGGTTCTATTTGAGCTGCTCGGATTTTTGCTAAGGCAGCTATCAGCTCTCAGCTATCAGCTATCAGTCAGAGCAAAATTGTTTTGATGCTCGCCGTTCGTCCACTGTCCGATACAGCGTCGCTACTCGGGTTTGTCTGTCCTGACAGGTCTGCTGGGTTCCGTCTACAATGAGGGCGAACGATTCGCAGAAATCATAACCAGGAGAAGATCATGCAACGCAAGGCTAGTGCGGTTTGGAAGGGCGGGTTGAAGGATGGGAAGGGAACGATTTCGGCTCCGAGCGGAGTGTTGAAGGAGACACAGTATTCGTTTTCGACGCGGTTTGAAAATGGGCAGGGGACGAATCCCGAGGAGTTGATTGCGGCGGCGCATGCGGGATGCTTTTCGATGGCGCTGTCGGCGCAGCTGGGCGAGGCGAAGCTGACTCCGGAGAGCATTTCGACTACCGTGACGCTCTCGCTCGACAAGTTGGATTCGGGATGGACGATTACGGCGAGCCACATCGATGTGGTGGGGAAAGTGCCGGGCGCGGATGCGGCGACGTTTCAGAAATATGCGGAGGCAGCGGAGAAGGGATGTCCGGTGTCGAAGGTGCTGAATGCGAAGATTACGATGAGTGCGAAGCTGGAGTAAGGAAGGTTGGCCGCAACCAGGCTCGCACTGGCTGCAATCTGAGCCCAATCAGCGTGAACACTACCAATCATGCGTGAACAAATGAGGGCTGAATTGTGATTGGGAAGAAGACATCGCCGTGGAACCAGCCCCTGAGCGTTAGGTGGGTTCTACTAAGGGTCGGTGTCGGGATTTCGATCCTAGTGGCGATGAGGATAGCTCACTGGCTGGCGGTTACTCTGGCTGTATTGTTCTTTCTATTCGCTGTCGCGTATCGATTCAAGCGGAGAGATCGCGACGTTCAAGACTGACTCCCAAGCTAGTGCACGCGTCCCACCGCCTGTTTGACACCGCAGTTTACGTCTGTAGAATAGACGTGTAGGTCTTCCTGACACGGCGACGATAGGTCGCCGCTGCAATGCAAGTTCACTTGCCATCGTGGCGGAATTGGCAGACGCGCATGGTTCAGGTCCATGTACTCGCAAGGGTGTGGGGGTTCGAGTCCCTTCGATGGCACCATTGATTCTTTTCTTTCGCCCCTTTCGGGGCTGATTCAATCTCCAGCTTGTCTCCCCACGGCTTGCGCCATGGGCTGCATTCTTTCGCCGCTTCGCGGCTGAGATGGATGTGCGAACCTGGGGCATCATGCCTTCCTCGGCGCGAGGAAACAGCAGGTCCCTCCACCGCGCTTGCTTCGCTGCGCTACGGTCGGGATGACATTGCTTGGTGAGCTGGAAGAGAATCGTTCTAAACGTGAAAAAGGCGATCTCTGGTTGGAGATCGCCTTTTTGCAATAAGGGGATGGTCTAGAGCGGCTGGACGTTCTCAGCTTGCCAGCCCTTGGGGCCCTTGGTCACGTCGAACTGCACGGTCTGGCCCTCTTGCAGGCTACGGAAGCCGCCCGCTTGAATCGCCGAGAAATGCACAAAAACGTCTTCGCCGGACTGACGGCTGATGAAGCCGTAGCCTTTGGCGTCGTTAAACCACTTTACTGTTCCTTGTTCTGCCATGTGTTAGGTGTTCCTTTTAGTTGATCGATTTACGCTGGAGAGATTCGGAGATACTGCAGGCAGGTTACTAGCTGTTAAGGCAAGAACTGCTCACGTCCGATTCGGACTAACGTACACCTTTATGGTACAGGCAGTAGTGGGGATTAGCAAGCTGAATACGAGTGCGGTTGAGATCGAGTCCGGGAGCGACTTCGGAGGGTGGAGATCGGACCTCAGATCAGACTTCAGGCTTTCGAGCGACCCGGCTGAGGTACGAGGTCGTGTTTTGTCTTCAGGTCTCATCGCGCAAGAAATCGAAACAGCCACGACCAGTTTGCGAAGCAACAGCAGGATGAGGACAAACAGGGTATACTGAAAGTACTTAACCTCGAAGACCACGTCCTATTTGCGCCTTCGCGATTGAGAGATCGGGAGGCGTCTTTTCCGTACCAACGAGTGTCCGTGAACAATTCACTCTCGTGCCCGGACACGATGCGGTTGCACAATCCCAAGACTTGCATTCTGACGAACTGAGTGTCGTCTCAATTGCGTTCACCAGAAGTCCCACAAGGAATGGTTCCAGCAGCACAACCGTTCACTAACCTGCCCGAATGACAGGAGTCGATTATGTCCGGAGTTAACGGCGACAAATCCCGGTTTAACCGAGTGCGGAAGCAGAAACTGGCGCGTAGGATCCGAAACCGCAAACTGCTGAATCCCGTGGGAACGCAAGGCAAACCCGCCAAAGCGGTATCGAGTTCAGAGCCGAAGCCGGTAGTGGCATGAGCACGCCGCTGATTGGGTTGCCGGTTTCCGAGCCGCTGGCCAGTAAGTTCAAAAATAAACGCGTTCTTCTGGTGGACACATCGGCGACTATGCGCGACTTGCGCGCCGAGTCCATGAGAAAGCTTGGCATGGAAGTGGATTGTGCCGCCGACATCAGCGAGGCGCGGTCCTGGTGGCGTGCGGATCTTTACAGCCTGGTGCTGATTGATATGGAAAGCGGACTGGGGCATCGCGACAAGTTTTGTGACGACATGCGCAGGGCCACGCCACCGCAACAGATTTCGTTTCTGGTGGGAAAGCCCGCCTACCTTGCCGATGTACCGACGGCGGAACAAACTCCGCTGGTTCAGAAGAGCGCAGAAGAAGCTCCCTGGGGGGATGTGAAGGCGGCGCTTGCGGCCAAGCTCCCTGGGGCAGTGTCGCAACGTTGGGGAATTCTGGAAGCTTCGCGGCGAATTTCCGCGGTGCGCTCGCTGTCGCATGCGCGCTTCCAGGCGACTCAGGAGAGACCTGCGCCGCCGCGCGATCTGGAAACCAGGGAATTCAAACGGATCGCAGCGGAATCCCGGACTTTAGATGATTTACTGAGAGAGGAACTGCAATGAAGAATCTGTACGTAGGTAATTTGCCCCACAGCACAACCGAGTCCGAATTGCGAACGGTTTTCGAGGCTCATGGTGCGGTGGAAAAAGTCAGCATCGTGACCGATCGGGAAACGGGCCGCGCTCGAGGCTTCGGGTTTGTGGAAATGACCAATGCCGCCGAGGCCGATAAAGCAGTCGCGGCACTGAACGGAACCGAACTGGGTGGACGGGCGCTGAAGATCAATGAGGCGCAGCCCAAGACCGACCGGCCCAAGGGCGGTGGGGGACAGCGCTTTGGCGGCGGTGGCGGCGGCGGCGGCGGACGCGGGCGCGATGACTATCAGGGCCACGCACGCCAGCCGCGTGAACCGCGCTGGTAGTTTTCTTGTTTCCTGGAAGCAGCCGGACGCGGAATCGTGTGGGCCGGCACCGCTAGCAAAAAAGCTAAGGAGGAATTGTGAATGCCACGAGGAAGATCAACTTTTACTAAACGCCAGAAAGAACAGACGCGGCAACAAAAACAGCGCGAGAAGGCCGAGCGCAGGGTCCAGCGCAAACAGGACAAGCCGGAAGGCGTCGTCGTCGACGAGATGCAGGAACTGCGGGAGCATGCGGAGGCGCAGGCCGCGCTGTTCCGCATCGGCTCCGAGGACGAACCCGGTTCGGCGGAAGGGTTTACGCCCGGCGGCAAGATCGGCCATTAGAGTTCAGGGAAAAGCCCCACTTCCCGCAAAGAACGCGGGAAGTGGGGCACCCACTTTCCCTTCTACTTTAGACAGAAACCGCTTTACACAAAAACTTCGCCGGGCAAAGCCGTGAGTGTGCGCGAGGCCAGGGTATTTTGGACGAAACGCTTGGGCTGAACTGCGCCGGAAGGGTCCATCTGCATGCGCTCGATGCGCAGCTTCAGGGTGCGCTCGATGTTGCGGAGTTCCACGACCTCGACTCCGGCGGCCAGGGTGGTAGCGCGGCCGGTCAGTCCCGCGCGTCCGGTACGGCCCACTCGGTGAATGAAGTCTTCGGCCATTTTGGGCAGGTCATAATTGATAACGTGAGCGACGTCGTCGCAATGCAAGCCGCGAGAAGCGATGTCGGTCGCGACCAGCACCTGAAAGCGGCCTTCCTGAAATCCGCTGAGGGCGCCGTTGCGCTGCGACTGCGAGCGATCACCGTGAATCATGGTGGCGCTGAAGCCGTCCCGGGCCAGTTCTTGAGCGAGGCGCTGAGCGCCGCGCTTGGTGCGGGTGAAGATGAGAGTCTGTCCCTTTTCCGCATAGAGAAGTTGGCGGAGGACATCGAGCTTTTCGCCGGGCCGCACTTCGTAGGCTTTGAGTTCCACGCTTTCGGCTGGTTTCAGGACCGAACCCAGCGCAACCCGCACGGGGTCGCGCATGTACTCGTGCACCAGGCCGGCGACGGACTGCTCGAGCGTGGCCGAGAAACACAAAGTCTGACGGCTCTTTGGCAATATCGCAAGAATGCGGCGGATGGCCGGAAGAAAGCCCATATCGAGCATGCGGTCGGCTTCGTCGAGGACGAGCATCTTGATTTGACGCAGGTCGGCGAACTTGCGATCGGTGAGGTCCTGCAGGCGTCCAGGAGTGGCGATGATCAGAGACGAACTGGCACGGAGGCCCTGGATCTGAGCTTTCTCAGATACGCCGCCGATGACCAGCGCAGCTTTGGGCATGGTTTTCGTGCGCAGATTTTCGTATTGTTCGTGGACCTGCATGGCCAGCTCGCGCGTGGGCAACAAGATTAGCGCGCTGGCTTGGGTCGACGGTTCGCTGCGAAGCATTTCGATCACCGGGATCAGAAATGCCAGGGTTTTGCCAGTGCCGGTCTGGGCTGTGCCGATTACGTCTTTTCCTTCAAGGGCAGGCTGGATCGCACGCTCCTGGATCGGCGTTAAGGTGATGAACTGAGCCGCCGCAAGCTTCTGCTGCAAGGCAGCAGACAAGGGCAGTTCGGTAAATGTGGTCATTCTAGATTGTTCTTTCTGGAGGGGCCTGTCGATATACACGTTTATCACTATGTCAACACACCTGACACACGTGAAGCTTCCATGCCGCTCACATTGTTTTGAATTCACGCTGGAACTAAACGGCGGGCAGGAAAGGCGGAGATGAATCTGATCCAACGAGGGACCACCGCGTCACGAGCAAACCGTGGAAAAAGCGTCAAAAACAGTATAGCACAGTGTAACGACAGCGGCAGTTACGATCGTAATGGGGATGGCCAGCTTGAGCCCTGAGGATTTTATTAAACATATACCCTAAACTTGTTAACCATATACCCTAAAAACGATCAATCCACGCATCTAACTGGTTTGGGACAGCGACAGGAAAGAATGGTCGCTAATCAAGCAGTCCTAGGCTAGAATTAGAAACCCCGTTAACACAAACAATTGCGAATGGTCGAAACAAAATTCTCATGCTTCTGGCATGGACCGGACCTTGGCCGGGATACTCAGGCCGCGGTTTCGCTTCATGGTCACACAAACCGCTCCAAAGAGAGCCTTCAGCTCATCCCTCAGTTGGCCCGAAAGGGGCCGATGCTGCATGAGGCTTTAGAGAAGCAATGCCGGAGGTCCAGGATCCCCGTGGATTTTTCGCGAGCCTATTGGACTCCGCCGCTAACGCCCCGGTTGGCGTACGAGACGGAAAGGGATCAGATCGAGAATAGCCTCGGACTCAAGGCCTTAGTCTCGCTCACGGACCACGACAACATCGAAGCGCCGATGTTGCTGCGAACGGTGCCGGACACGGCGCACACGCCGATATCGCTGGAGTGGAGCGTCCCGTTCGCTGGAACGATCTTTCATCTTGGGGTGCACAACCTGCCGAGCCGCCAGGCGCAGGGCATCATGGATGACCTCGCGGCGTATACACGGAACCCGAGCGATGGGCGTTTGTGTGAACTGCTGGCCATGCTTGATCGGCTCCCGGATGTGCTGGTGGTGTTCAATCATCCGCTCTGGACCCAGTCGTGCGTGGGAGTGCAACGAGGCGGTGATGATCTCGATCGATTCTTGACGTGCGCGGTGCGGTCCCTGCACGCGTTCGAAATCAACGCCACGCGTAGCACCAAAGAAAACAATCGCGTGGGGGAACTGGCCGCTCAATGGGATCGCCCACTCGTCTCTGGCGGAGACCGGCATGGATGCGCGGCCAGCGGCGCGCTGAATCTGACAAGCGCCGAGAGCTTCTGCGAGTTTGTGAGCGAAATCCGGCAAGAACAGCGCAGCCATGTGCTGCTGATGCCGCAGTATACCGAGCCGGTCAGCATCCGCACGACGCGGACCTTGCTCGATGTGATTCGCAACTACCCGGAATATCCAGTGGGCTCGCGGCGGTGGGATGATCGAATATTCCATCCCGACGAAAACGGTGGCCCCGATAGACCGATCTCCGCGCTATGGAAGGCGCCTCCCGCATACGTGGAACACATCTTGGGCTGCGTTCGGCTGCTGGAGAACGCGGTCGTGCAGCGGGTGGTGAAGCGCGTCTTCAGGTCGACAGTCGTTTCTGAAGCTCCACGGGACATTTCTACTGAAGTTATCCCGGCCGAGGTGGTTTCGACGGAGGCCGTTTCGTCCGAGGCGCTTTCGTGAAGAAAGAAAGTCCACGGGTCGCGTTTTTTCCTTGCGTCTACCATGAAGTGGACGGCGTAGCGAAGACCAGCCGGGAGTTTGAGGCATTCGCCCGCCGCCATGAAGTTCCATTCCTGATGGTGCACGCGGGCCCGCTAGATGAAGTCACGACGGCAGGGCCAGTCATCCGCGTCCAAAGGCGGCGCAGTCCTGTGAAATTTGCGCTCGACCGGGCTCACGACTACGACCTGCTCTTCCTGAGACATTATCGAAAGCTGGAACCGCTGCTGCGAGACTTTCGGCCGGATGTGGTGCAAATCACGGGCCCGAGCGATGTGGGCACGCTGGGTGCGTACGTGGCTCACAAGATGGGAATCCCGCTCGCGGCTTCGTGGCAAACCAATCTCCACCAGTACGCGCGAAGGCGTATGGCGGCCGCGGTGTCGTTTCTGCCGACAGCGATGGCGGGAAGACTGGCGGGCGCGGCGGAGCGCTGGAGTTTTCTCGCTTCGGCGCGGTTCTACAAAATTCCACGACTTCTATTCGCGCCGAACCAGGAGATGATCCGGGTGCTGGAAGCGGCTACGGGCAAGCCTTGTTACTTGATGTCACACGCCGTGGACACGGCGGTTTTCAGGCCGGAACTTCGCGATCGGCAGGAAGGCCCGTTCCGTATCGGCTACGTGGGACGGCTCACGGCGGAGAAGAATGTGCGCGCGCTGGCGCGGTTGGAGCAGGCTCTGCTCGACATGGGGCATCAGGATTTTCGTTTCGTCGTGGTGGGGGATGGCGCGGAAGGGGAATGGCTACGGAGCAATATGCGGCAGGCGGAGTTCACGGGCGTGCTGACGGGACCCGAACTGTCACGAGCATTCGCCAATTTCGACGTGCTGGCGTTTCCGTCGGAGACCGACACGTTCGGTCTGGTGGTGCTTGAGGCGTTTGCGTCGGGAGTGCCTGCAGTGGTCACGGATTGCGGTGGGCCGCAATATACCGTGCGCCATGGGAGCACCGGGTACGTTGCGCGGAACCTCGATGAGTTCGCGGCCTACACGGCGAGGTTGATGTCGCAGCCCGAGTTGCTCTCCGCAATGCGCGGGGCGGCGCGCCAGCAAGCCCTGACTACTTCGTGGGATCGCATTTTCGATGGGATGTATGAAGCTTACGCGCGCTGCCTGTCTCCCGTCCCGGTCACGAGCCATAGCGTTTTCGATGTGGCCACCACCTGACTGCGCGTTCTACGTGATGGTCCATTCATCAGGGATCCCTTCAAAACCGAGGCTGCAAAAGGCCGCGCTTTTCGACGACGTGAGTCCGCGAGCTGCTGGCAAAGATGCTGTAGGCAAGGGACTCGAAATGGAGCACAATCAGGGCGGCACGGGGAGGGCGGCTACTTTGAAGATTTCTCAAAAAGGACTGTACGCGCTGCAGGCCATGATGACGCTGGCCCGCCGGCACGACCAGGGCGCAATCAAGATTCGAGAAATCGCGGCGGAGAGCGATCTGCCGGAGAAGTTCCTGGAACTGATTCTGCTGGAACTGAAGAACGCGCGCATTGTGGACAGTGTGCGGGGCGCGAGAGGCGGCTACCAGCTCAGGCGCGATCCGGCGGAGATTCCATTGAGCGATATTATCCGGCTGGTGGATGGACCGCTGGCGCCCTTGGGAGATGCGGAGCAATTGCGCGGTCTGATCGCGAAGGGCGGTGATCATCGGGCGCTCTATGAGGTGTTTTTGGCGGTGCGGGATGCCGCGGCGAAGATTCTGGAGAATACGACGATAGCGGACATTGTGGGGGGCGGCAAGGGCAAAAAGAGCGCTGCGGGGAAGAGCGGGGCAGGGCTGGCGAAGAAGAGGTCGAACGGAGCATAGAGAAAGAGTCGAGCTGCGCTCGACGGACAGCCGAGGGCGGCTGTCCCCACATAACCTTAACGCCAAATCCCGTGAGGGACGCGGGAAGTGCGTGATTTTCACAAGCCAGAAACAGAATCCTACTAGAGCGTTTCATCGATTCCTATCAATACAGAGTGCGGAACTCCTTGTCTGGCGCGGGATTTGCGTAAGGCGACTTCCTGACTTGCACCAAATTCGGTCATGCGCTTGTGGACGGGCTGCACTCGATTGAAAACACACCTACTTACAGAGCGTGGTTT
>OCZU010000019.1_pt1 | contig 132406 bp, 126 predicted proteins | sample 1539001 | NCBI WGS metagenome assembly OCZU01 (sample SAMEA3539306, study PRJEB22396) | soil metagenome | biome: tundra; feature: field; material: soil | place: USA | collected 2010-05 | depth 0.15 m | reverse complement strand
ACTAAACAACATCAAAGCCGCCTGAATTGGTGTCCATTTTTTCGAGGCAAGCCCTGGTTCGAGTTTGCCCGGGGTTTGCCCCGACTAACCCAGGCCAAGATAACCTCGGATCGTGCGCTGGATCTGCTGACGCCGATGCATCGTAACGGAGCCGCTGAGGCGCAGGACTGACGACTTTCTCGCGACATACACAAGCGAGCAATCGACCAACGTGAGGAACTCCATTCCGTCCGCTTCATCGAGAATGACGTGGTGGTTGCGGGCGCTCTCGCCAGGTTGCTTTTTGGTCCCAGTGACGACGTTGAACCGCTGTTGTTTGTCGTCGGCCATTGTATCGTCCGACGAGAGGATCACAGCCGGATGTCCAACGGGGTCCTTCTCATCCGTCCGGAGAAAAACAATGTTCCACCGACGATGGTTCATAGCGATTCTCCGAACGTGTTGTGCAGTTCGATCTCGCGAGGAAGGAGGTTGAGGCTCCCCGCCTTAAATGGAGGCACTTCTTCCGGAAGGTCGTATGGTGCGATCTGAATGAAGCCATCGGGCACGCGTACGATGACAGGTTTCTTTGACCGGACGACGTTACGAGCAATTCCGCTGAAGGTCGCTTTCGCTTTGGAGACAGTAAGCATTTTCACACAGATAGTCATATTGGTGACTCAAAAGTGGTCAAGCCACTTGCGAAATTGAAAACAGCCGTTCTTCAATCCGGGTCGGGCCGGCCGCGCTAAAGAGCCGGCTGGTTCACTTCGATCGCGCCGAAGTCTTCTTAGCGGTCGCTATTAAAGGTACTCGCCGTCGATGATCCGCATGCAATGTGCTGCAAACGGCTATCTCTTAGTCTATTAGGAGTTGGTGAACCCGATCAGGGTCCACCCGCTCCCTATGAGAAAGGTTTATGGTTTGGATTTGGTTTGGGGTTGCCGCGGGTGAATTTCGAATTCCGGTAGGCACTGTTGCTTCATCGTTGCCTGACGTAGCGGGGACCCGCAGCTTTGGTGCGCTTGAAGTATCCGGCCGACCCTTCTGCGGCTGTCTCCCCTGCCCGAACTGGGCCCCGCCGCTCCGCATGAAATGCCAGCACCGGGTCATCGCGCTGCTTTCGCTCCTGTCGATCATCACCTATCTCGACCGCGTATGCATTTCAGTGGCCGGCCCGGGCATACAGGACAGCCTGCATATCACTCCCCAAGCCTGGGGCTGGGTGATAACCGCCTTCTTTGTCTCCTATGCCGTCTTTGAGATCCCCTCGGGCATCCTGGGAGACCAGATTGGACCCCGGCGGGTCCTCACGCGGATTGTCCTCTGGTGGTCCGCCTTCACCGCGCTCACCGGGTCCGTATCGCAGTACTGGTTCCTCGTCCTTGTTCGGTTCTGTTTTGGTGCGGGCGAGGCTGGCGCCTATCCCAACGCGGCCGTCGTGATCAAGCGCTGGATACCCGTGAGGCGCCGCGCCCGCGCCTGGGGCTACGTTTGGATGATGAGCCAGATGGGAGGGGCCTTGTCGCCGCTCCTTGTGGTGCCGCTCATGCTCCACTTTGGCTGGCGGGCCCCGTTCTATGTGTTTGGCATCGTCGGAATCCTCTGGGGTTCGGTCTGGTATAGTTGGTTCCGGGACAGGCCTGCAGAAATGCCGGGAATCGGCGCCAAGGAGCTTGAGGAGATCGAGGACGGGGCAGGGGACCCTGCCGGACACAGCCTTCCGTGGCGGTTGGCATTAGGTAGCGGCAACCTTTGGCGTATCATGGCGATAGCCGCCTGCTATATCTACGCCTTGTCCTTTTTCCAGGGGTGGTTTCAGACTTACCTCGTGAAGGGACGCGGTTTCACGCAGGCGAACCTTGTGCTCTCGTCGATTCCCTACGTGGTGGGCGCTCTTGGCAACGTACTGGGAGGTTACGCCAGCGACTGGCTCTGCCGAAGGCTGGACCTTAGGATGGGGCGCCGTCTGGTAGGCGTTCTTGGCCTAGGAACCGCAATGGTTGGAGTAATCGCCACCATCATGACGGCAAATGGCGCATCAGCCCTCGTATTCCTTTCTTTCGTTTACGGGGCCATCGCGTTCCAGCAGACGAACATCACCGCGGTCTGCCTGGATGTCGGCGGAAGGCATTCCGGTGCCGTGACTGGATTTGTGAACACGGCGGCAAACGCTGCCGGGGCTCTTTCCTCCGTCATCTTTGGGTACTTGGTCACCTACTTTGGCAGCTACACGGCTCCCCTGGTACCGATGGTCCTGACGCTGGGCGCGGGGACGCTCCTCTGGATGACGGTGGATCCCACCGTCGAGCTTTTCGGCGGCAAGTAGTAGCCCTCGTCAGCTCCCTTTTATTTGTGAATGGGGTCCTTCGCCTGTGACGTAGGCCCTGCGCGGGAGTACGGATTTCCAGGCTCCGTGCGGAAAAATTGTTTTTGAGAGGCTTACAGATCTCCTGACATAGCCGCCATCTGAATGTCCGTTTTTAGTCATTTTGCTGGGGTGCGGACGGAAAAGTGGAGGCGCAAACGTGAGCCCGGGAAAAGGACCGGGGATTGATTGAGCTGATCGCATAGGGCGGCGATGGCGCGGGTTCGGTGAGGGGAGCTTAAGGGGAGCAAACGAACGCGCAGTTCGCTATCTGTGACCTGGAGATCGGCGGCGCTGGCGAAGGCGGACTGAATAAGGGTTCGGCCCTCCTGATGTGCTTGGCGGTAAAGGGGCTGGATGAGCGAGAACAGGTCGCTCTCGGCCTGATAGGCGACCATTTTAAGGAGACTGATTAGGTGCTGGCGCTCGGGAGCGAGGCGCACGATCTCGCCGATCACGGCCTCTCGAATGGGGACGCGGGCGGGCAATGGGCCTCGCTTGGCCTCAAGGTTGCTGACGCGTCTGAGAGCGGAGCGGCCGGAGCGCCCCAATGCGGCCTGGGCGTCTTTCAGGGAGCGCAATGTTAGGGGCGCACCCTCCAGTTCGGCGAAGGCCGCCTTGCCGTAGTCGGCCTGCAGGCGCGTGAGCTCGGCGCGAGCGGAGCGCATGGCGCCGTCGAGGGCCCTGCGGGCAGGATTGGGCACCTCGCGGGTGGGATCGTCCGGGACGACGCCGTGCTCGATCAAGGCGTCGAGCGCGTATTTCTCCCTCAAATATTTAAAAAAGTTTTCCTGTCTCCAGCGCTCGAACATGCGAAAGGCCACCTCGAGAGACTTCAAGTCGCGGCGGGAAGTCAGGATGGGGGTCTGGTGGCCGCTGTCGGTCAGGCGCGTGACCTGGCGCAGCCGCAGCCTGCCCTTGAGCAACCGCACGTTTTGGTCGGCGAGAACGTAGGAGATCCGCCGCCCATCCAGGCGGCCCTCGTGGGTGGAAAATCGTTTGCGCGGCAGCGGCGGGCAGCGGCCCTTGCGGTAGGTGAGGATGTCGAAGCCAGCTTGCACGAGAGCGAGGAACAGTTTTGGGCTGTAGCCTCCGCGGTCGAAGACGACCGTCAGAGGCCGCTTTCCGATCGGGGCCCGGATTTGCGACAGCAGGATCGGCAGCATCCTCACCATGCCCGCGTTGGCCTCGGCGGTGACCACGAAAATCGGGTCGCCGTGCTAGTCGTTGACCCAGTAGTCGCTGGTCGCAGGAGCGGCCAAGCGCCTCCTGGCCACGTGAGCCTTGGGGATCGTGTGTTTGCCGTGGTAGACGCGGACGTGGCCGTCCACATAGAGAAATCCCATGGCGTGGCCACGCTGGGCAATCCGCCGCTTGGCCAGGGCGTTGCCCAAATCGGTGGCGCGGCCCACAGCAGCCATGCGGGCGAGTTTTCGCCGCAGCGTCTTGACCTCGGGAGCACGGTCCAGACCGAGCACGCGGCCCAGGTCGGCCGGAGAATACTCCTTGAGCGCCTCGGGCCTCTTGATCCGCAGCAGCGCCATAAGCAGCATCGTCACCAAGCTGGTGCGCAGCCCGTAGAATGCAGGGCCGAGGGTGCCGTAAATGTCGCGGGCGCACTCCAGAACGCCACTGTGGAGCAAGGGGGCGATCGCCAGCAGGACCCCGGCGCGGGGCACGGCCGTCTCGGAGCGAAACAGCGGCGCCGCGTCCTCCAACAGTCCCAGATACGCCATCAGCCGGTCCACGCGCCGCTCGGACGGATCTTTGTCGAATGACAGCGGCACATCTTCCTCTACGCAAAAAGCGGACAGGTTTGGTCCGCACCCCTCCTCGGGGGCCGGCGAGGCCGCTGCCGGCTCCAACAAGGGCTTCTGTCCAGGTTGCGGATCCTTCCAGCCCACCCGTCGCAGCCGCTTGCGCACGGCCCTCTCGCAGATACCAAGCCGGCGCGCGATCTCGCGGTTGGAATGGCCCTCTCTCTTGAGCCGCTCCACGCTTCGCGCGAGCGGCACACGCGGCCGTCCCTTCGGATAGCCGCAGGCTTGGCCCAGCGCGGCCATCCCGCCGTCTTCAAAACGCTGTTCGTCCCTGCGTACCGTGCGAGCCGAACAGTCGAACGCCCTCGCTACGTCGTTTTGATCGGCCCAGCGTTGCTCAACCAGATTGACCCTCGCATGCGCCTCCGCGATGCGATCGCCCACGGCGTAGTGGGCCAGCACAATCCCGGAAATCACCACCATGCGCCGGCCGTCCTCGGTGCGCAGCAAACATCGATCATTGATTGCACGCGGGCCCTCAGGGCCACTCGAAATCGGGAATAACTCGGCCTGTTCGTCGGGGTCTGACATGGACCCCGTCATACCGCTGCCGCATCAAAAAAGGCGGACAGGTTTGGTCCGCACCCCCTGTCCCTCCCCCAAAACCACCTTCTCCCTCTAGAAATCGTGAAAATCATCCGCTCCTATGTCAGGAGCTGTGAAGTTAGGCGCGCACAGCTCTGATTTAGGGGGCGCAGACTTGACATCCAAAGCATGTAATTACATGTAAGTACTCATGCCAACCAAAGTGCCAGTGAAGCTAACTCGTATTGGAAATTCGAGAGGGATCCGAATACCCACCGGGGTAATTCGTCGCCTTGGACTAGATCGTCCCGGCCTTGAGGCCGAGGTACGATCTGATGGTCTATTCCTTCGAGCTGCTCCATCGACTAAACTTTCCTGGTCCGAGACGGCGATGGCAATGGGCAGCGAAAAGGAGGACTGGAGTGACTTTGAGACCACCTCGGCCGATGGCCTTCACAAAATTTAAGAGCTACAGCGTTTATTGGGTCAACTTGGATCCAACTCGGGGGCGTAAGCTTAAGAAAACTCGCCCCGCTGTGATCGTGAGCCGCGACGAATTGAACATCATTCTCGATACCGTCGTGATATGTCCGCTAACAAGTACGATCCATCCTACCTGGCGGACACGGCTCCAGATCGAACTTAACGGCAAACAGTCTGAGATCGCGATCGATCAAATTCGGGTCGTCAGCAAAGACAGGCTGACGGCCAAGAAGATCGGCGATCTAAGCGCAGAATCAAAGGCCGCACTCCGCGATCTTATCTCCGAGGCATATGCCCAATAGACTCGAGCGCTAAGGTCGGAATCCGCCTGCAATTCAATACCATAACCTTTGCACAAAAATTGTGTACTCATTGTTTATCAACGAATTGGTGGACCCGATCAGGGTCCACCGTTTCCCTATGAAACGAGATTCTGTTTCGCTTTTGTTTCGCCTCAAACGGGATGTTTTCCGGGCTTTGGGCAGATGATTTTGCCTGGCGGTTCGAGTCTGGTTCGAATTTGCCCCTAATTCGCCCCGATTCAAAGAGGTTGCGAATTGGAGGTGATCCAAGGGCCTTGAGTAAAGAGTTGCTCGTTAGGGAATGTCTTCCCGCGCTGTGGACCGCGCGAACAACCTTTTCGGCTGGGCCCCGTCTACCCACTAATAGATCCTCGCCGCCCCATTCATCAATGATCCTAAATTCCGCGGTTGAAACTCACACTTCAGAGAACGATTTCGAGATGTCGGGTTCACCTGATGGGTGAGTTGCTTTGGGTATAGAAGTTGGCACTGGTTTGAGGATGGAGCAGCAGGTATAAGTTATTGGTTATATGAGACACACATTATTCACCTTCAACAGCGCCGCAGTTGAAATTCTTCACGTCAACTGCGGGATTTAGGATGATAGCATGCGCCTTAGCCCGAGAGCCGGTACCATTGGCTGAGTCCGCTAACGAAGGAGTCGGAGCATCTATGCGATCGGCCTTGGTACTGATAATCTCACTAGGAGGCACGGGTTGCGCTTCGATGACAGACTGGTCGAAGGAGCCGCTGCCGGTGACCGTTTCCGCGGCCAACTATTCCCGGCTCTCCGACGAGGAACTCTATGCCCGTATCGTCAATGACCCCGTAAACGCCCACCCAGAGGCTCCAGCCATCCCCAAGCCGACCAAGCCGCTCTTTTACCTTCTCCTGCCCGGCGAGATATATCCGAACGACGTAACGCTAGGGAACGTCTACCGCGAGTTGGAGGTCTCTCTCGAGCAGAAGGGCTACTTCAACGCAGTTTACCAGATGAGGGCTGGGCACATGCCACCTAGGATCGACTACCTGCTACGCATCCATTATGGCGAGCGGCCCTGGCTCACCCCGATAGTGCGGAAAGACAGGGTCACGTGGGGCAATGACGGGCTCGTGGCCAGCAAGTACAAGATGAACCTGATGAGCGACTCCTCTTACGACCCGCGCATTGGGTTGAGTCAGGAGGAAGTAATGAACCTCCAACGCGTTCTCACGTCCCTCAACACCTTTGGAATGGGGCCAAGCCCGGCGGAGAACATCTACTTCGGGTCGTCCTGGGGCAGCTTTGGAACAAACATGCAACTCTGGCGCGACTTCGGCGAGAACGGGCAGGAATCCCGCGATTTCTTCCTGTTCGTGGTCGAGGCGTTCAAGACGGATGATGTCATGACCATGAAAAAAAAGGCACCCTGCATCTGGGCCACGTTCATCGCGGTTCCTGCCAACCAGGGGCAGAAATTCTCGGGCGTGCTGCGGGCCATGATCCAGACGGCCACGCCCTACTTTGGCGAGACAACGCACGGCCTCCAGGCGTATGAGGTGCCGCCCGGAAAGGTTTTCGTCGGAACGCCTGTCGAGGTGCCCGGGGCCCAGAAGCTACTCCCGCCTACGGAACAATAATCACAATGAAAATCGTCGCCGGCAGTGCTATCGGCCTTCCCTAGACCAGAGAAAAGTCGATTTTGGAATGGGCATGGCGATGGGAGGCCACGAAACATCGGGCACCTCACGTCAACTTAAACCTTTTTCGGAACGCTTATTGAGCGCATTCCATTAGGGTCGCGCGCGCAAACAGCAGACGGACCCATTCAGGGTCCAACGCCCCATATTAATCCCCAGGTTTGCTGCCGCTTTGAAGCAGAAACTTGATTTGTTACTAATTGTATATCAATGAGTTGGTGGACCCTGTCAGGGTCCACCGTCTCCCTATGAGATCGGAAGGCGGTTCGAGTCTGGTTCGAGTTTGCCCCGGTTTTTCCCCGAAATGCAAAGCGGCTCACCTGGACAGGCGGACTCGGTTCCAATCAAAGATTATTGGCAAGGTTGCGCGCCACCGGCAACCGAGTCACCGTCCATCGTTCCGGCTTATCTGCTCCCGGCCCGCTGTACTTATGAAAACCGATTTCCTGATTATTCGCACGAGCGACGTGCCGCTCGATACGGTCTGTCGGCGACTGCCGGAGGTCGCCCAAAAACACAAATTCGGCGTCCTCGGCACGCACGACCTCAAGGAAAAGATGATCAGCAAGGGGGTGCCGTTTGATCGCGAGTGCCGAGTCTTCGAAGTTTGCAATCCGCAGCAAGCGCAGGCGGTGCTGAACTGCGCGATGGAGGTTTCGACTGCTCTACCGTGTCGGATTGCGGTCTATCAGGAGGGAACTCGCACGGTCCTCGCCACGATCAAACCCACCGCTTTGCTGGAAATGTTTCGCGCTCCAGAGGTTGCGGCGATCGCCGAGGACGTTGAGGCGAGCATGACGCGGATCATGGACGAGGTGGCTGGCGCGCCACGGTGACAAATGGACCTCCTCTAGACCTTGAGCTGTCCCCAACTCGTGAATAAGACCGCATGAGCCGGTGGACCCAATTAGGGTCCACCAGTTCCTATCGATTCCAAGGTTTTCTTGTCAGACAATATTTGGCGACTAATTGTTTATCAACTAGTTGGTGGACCAAATCAGGGTCCCACCTCTCCCTATGAAACGAGATCCTGTTTTGCTTTTGTTTCGCCTGAAACGGGATGTTTTTCAGGGATTTAGGCAGGGATCGGTTTCGCGCAAATAACTTGACGAGTCGCCTTTTTGGCGACACTTTCTCGTTAGCCCCGTGAGAATCATCACGATCAAGCGTCTTCGCGACTATGCAACACAACATCCAACAATCGCTACGACGCTCGAACACTGGGAGGAACTCATCCGAAGGGGACGTTTCGCGAGCCTAGTTGAATTACGGAAAGTTCTTCCTTTGGCTGATCAGGTTAGGGTCGGCAGCGGCAAGACCGTCACGGTATTCAACATCAAGAACCACTATCGGCTGATTACGGCCATCCATTATAACCACCAAATCGTCTTCGTCCTCCTGATCCTTAGCCACGGCGATTACGATAAACCTCATTGGAAAAAGACCCTATGAAAACAACCGCCAAGGTCTCTTTTGCAAGACTCCCCAAGACCTACGACAAGCTGATCAAATACCATGTGCCGCGGCCTATTCATGACGAGATCGGCTACAAGAACACAGTTGAGATCGTTGACGCGCTAGCCGGCCAACAGGTCAACGAGGACCAGGAGGACTATCTTCTCGTCATATCCGGGCTTGTAGAACGATACGAAACAGAGACGCTGCCCGAACGACGGCAAATATCGGGCCTCTCCATGCTGAAGTTCGTGCTAAGGGAAAACGGCCTGACCGGTGACGACCTGGCCGATATCCTTGGAGTTGATCGTTCGGTGGCCTATCGGATCCTGAAAGGTGAGCGCGGGCTTACGACTGCACACGTAAAGGCGCTCAGGGACCGTTTTGGAGTTAGCGCAGACCTCTTCGTTTAGACCCAGGGCGCGGATTCGCAGGCGGCGAACACGAGAGTAGAATGAGTTGGTGGACCCGATCAGGGTCCACCCATTCGCTATGACCGACGGACTCGGTCCGTCTTTGGTCTGCGTTTTTTCTGAGGAATGAGTTGCATGGGACGCATACACCCAGGAATCAGGCGAGGGCAGGGCAGAGGGAAAACCTATAATCGCTTGACCGCTCAGATCTTCATGATATGTTGTTCTATCATGAAAACGAAGACCGCGACTGTGGCTGACCTCCGGAATAACTTCCGCCGTGTGTCGGCGTGGCTTGAGAATGGCGAGTCGGTCGAGATCATCAAGCGAGGCCGGAGTTTTGCGCGTTTGGTTCCGGCTCTTTCGAATGCCAAAAAGCCGCTCAAGGTGGACTTTCCTTCTCAATTGCGAGCCGTATGGGGCGAGAAGGTTTTCTCTGAGCGGGAGGTTCAGGCAATGAGGGAAGCCGAGTTGGGCAGCCAGTCGTGAAGGCCTATCCCGACACCTCCTATCTTTGTGCTCTATACGTGCCCCAAAGCACGTCAGTCGCTGCCATTACCCACTACCAAGGCTTGAAGGAGCCTTTGTACGTTTCAGCCTTGTTGCTCGGTGAGTTTCGACAGTCGGTCCGATTTCAAATCTTTCGAAATAGTCGTGACTCAAGTCAGGGCTATCCGCGTAAGGTTGGGTTGGATGCTTTGGGCAAACTGCAATCAAACCTCGATGCGGGCGCATTATCTGTGATCCCGGCAGAATGGGCAGACGTCCTAGCCATCGCCGAAAGGATTTCGTCAAAACACACGATGGCCGGAGGACATCGATTCATAGATATTCTGCATGTGGCCACCGCGCTAAACATAGGCGCCAATCGATTCCTTTCCTTTGATTCAAACCAACGCCGGCTAGCCACGTCCGAGGGCCTGATTGCTAAGCCATAACGGGGACTATCGACCAAGGTCTTAGACATAGTGGAGAGTCCCATCCAATCGCCCAACCAAATCCAAAAGGGTGCTGCGGCACCTTCGTGTCCTTTTCCTAGGGGACGTGCAGGATTTGAAGGTTGGCGGAGAGGTCATTGACCCGACACCCAACTGACCGTGCAGGCGAACAAGGATATCCGCCTCCGCAGCACTATACGGTACAACGTCATTAGTCTCTAGCTCGCGGCGGCTTTGGTCTGGCCAGAGTGTGCAAGGGTCCCCAGCGTCGGCCCTGAATCATGCACGACAGCCCCCAGTTCGGCCCACAGCATGGGGCGGTTTTTCTGAGCTACGCTTCGCAGGATGCCGGTGACGCGCGGCGCATTTGCGATGCGCTCAGGGCAGAAGGGATCGAGGTTTGGTTTGACCAAAGCGAATTGAGAGGAGGCGATGCCTGGGACCAGAAGATCCGAGGGCAGATTAGGGAATGCGCCCTTTTCGTGCCCATCGTTTCCTCGAACACCCAGGCTCGGCTGGAGGGTTATTTCCGGGTGGAATGGAAGCTCGCGGCCCAGCGCACCCATGCGATGGCGGACGCCAAGCCCTTTTTGCTGCCCCTTGTGATCGATGACACGAGGGAGGGCACTGCCCATACGCCTGAGGAATTCAAGTCGGTGCAATGGACTCGGCTGCCGGCGGGCGTTCCAGACCATGTTTTCACTACGAGGGTCAAGTTGCTCCTTAACGGTTCGAAGACGCGAACGGCTGCGGTTGCAGTCAGCCCGGTGGTGCCGCGACCCGTTTCCCGTCACCTTGCCTGGGCGTTTGGGGTCGTCGCCGCAGTCGCGCTGACGGGCATCGCGTCATGGCGCCTTTGGCCCAGGGAGGCGAAGCCGGACGATGCTTCATCGCCGACTTCAAAGCCCCTGCCGACAGCGGAGGAGCGCCTAGTGCTGCAAGCCAGGAATGTTCTCGACGAAGGCGACGAATTGAACCGGGAGGACTACCTGCTTGCCGATGAGCTTGCAAAGCGTGCTGTCTCGCAGGACCCCTCAAACGCCGAAGCCTGGACGGTGGCAGCCGAAATCTCCTATCGCATGATTTGGTACGGGATTGAAAGCAGCGGACCCGCGGTAGCAGCGATGCGCCAGCAAGCGGAGCGCGCGGTTGCGCTTGCCCCTGATTCATTTGAGGCGCGGCTCGTTCGCGCCAATGTGCGCATCGATTTGGACGAGGATCTTGACGAAACCCTTGCCGAACTTCAGCGCCTGGCCGGCCAGGCTCCGGAAAATTGGAGGGTGCGCCGCGCGCTGGGCCAGGTGCATCGAAAACTGCATGAGGTTGAGCCGGCCATAGTGGACATGCAGCGCGCGTTCACCCTCTCGGGAGGGGATCCCACGGCGAGCGCCGATCTCTGCAACGTGCTCCTCTGCGAGAATCGCTATGCCGATGCCGAAAAGATCTCTTCGGAGGGAATGCTCCACAAGCGGTCGGGTCGCGTCCTGTGCATGGATGTGCTCCTGAAGACGCAATGGCGCGGTGATGTCGAGGCAGCCTCGGCCGCCCTGGCTAAATGGCCGGAGTGGCTTCTGCGCGAGGACCGGGGGGCCCACCTGGCGTGGCGCACGTGGATGTGGGCGGGTAAGCCGGACTTGGCGCTCGAAGCGGCGCAGAGAGCGGCGCGAGATTACCTGCACGATTCCTACTTCACGGGACCCCGCGCCGTGCTAACAGCCAGGGCCCATGAGTTGGCCGGGCACGTTGAGGCGGCGCAGGCGGACTGGCGCGAGGTGTTGGAGTTGACCAGCCGGCAATTGGTCGTCGACCTTGAGGACCCTTCGGCGTTGATGTGGAAAGCTTGGGCTCTGGAGCGGCTGGGTGACCATGGCGCAGCGCTCGCGATTGGCCGCATGATGTACCAGCGAAAGGTTCAGGAGCGAACCATACCGTTCAACCTGATCAGCATCGCGCCCCTCTGGTCAACCCTTGGAATGAAGGACGCTGCCTTCGAGGAGCTTGAAAGCCTGACCAAGGTGACTGGGCGTTACGGGGTCGCCCGAGCGGCGCTCGAACTTGATCCTGCCTACGCGCCTCTTCGCGGCGATCCGCGATTTGCCGCAACAACACAGCGGGCGCCTGCGCCGCAGTAGCCTGGTGACGACGCCTCTCTCGCGTTCCTTCAACCCAGGCCCCTCCATTTTTAAGATTTGGAGTGATGGCCCGTCCGGATCTAGCGCGCGGCCGCGCTGTCCGACCGAAGCAACTGTCGGGCGCGCCGCAGGATGAGAGCACCTAGCCGCGCCCGGGTCATTCGAAGATGGAGGCAGGGGTAGATGTTGCCAATAAGCTGGAGTACGGAAACGACTGCAAGCGACCGCACGCCGTGAACCGCGCAGGGTAGATCTGGTAGGGGCCAGGGTAAGGAACGACCAAAACAGGCTCGAGCGCATACTGCGCCTATCGGATCCTGAAGGGTGAACGCGGCTTGACCGCGGCTCACGTAAAGGCGCTCAAGGATCGTTTCGGCGTCAGCGCAGACCTCTTTGTCTGAAAGCGAACGCAGCCTGTTCGATCGCGGCGCCTTCCGGCGACAATTTCTGGCTTAGTGGACCTCTATAGGGTCCATCTGGAACGTGCCTCAAAATATTACGTAACTTATTGTATATCAATAAGTTGGTGGACCCGATCAGGATCGAACTGACGACCTCCTCAATGCCATTGAGGCGCTCTTCCAACTGAGCTACGGGCCCCCACGCATCCGCGGAGAGTGAGGAAAATCGGTTTTCCCCTGCCGAACGCAAGGATTTTTGGCCAATCCTCCGGCCGACCCAAGGCGAACTATCCGTTGAGGACCGGCGGTTCCTCACTGGGAGCTCTCCCGTAAAGCCGGTTCAAGGCCTCCTTCAGGCGGGCCTCGTCAATCTCGCGCCGCTTTACGGCCCGGTACTCCGCCTCGCCGAAGAGGAAGATCATGACGCAGATCGCTGCCGTAAAATACATCTCGAGGTAGATCGTCGCCGCGAATCCCAAGACCGTGACCACCTTGGCGACGGCGACCGCCCAATAGGTGGCGCGCACGTAGGGCAGTCGCATGGCCAGTAGCGCGCGCAGGATCCGTCCGCCATCCATGGGAAACGCGGGTATCATGTTGAAGACGCCCATGATCATGTTGGCCAAGAACAGGTACCGGCCCAGATCCCCGATCGACGAGGGAATGGACACGTTGGCCCATTCGCCGGGAAAGCTGAGGACGCACCACAATGCCCCGGCGATCACAAAATTGACGGCCGGGCCAGCAACGGTTATCAACAGCTCCTCGACGGGCCTTCGGGGGATGGCGTCGAATTCCGCTATCCCCCCAAGGGGCGTCAGCAGGATTCGGCGGACGCGCACGCCGAACCGCCTCGCCGTCAACGAATGCCCCAGTTCGTGGAGGACCACGCACGTGAAGACCGCCAGAAAGATCGTCGCGCTCCACCAGAGCCCGGGGATCCCCGCCTTTTTCCACCCCTCTTCGCATACGTAGGCCAGCAGCAACGGGAAGCTGAAGTGCAGCGAAATCATGATTCCGCGTATCCGGAACAAGTTGATTGACCAGCCTGGCATGCCCTTTAATGAAGCCGAGCCGCGCCAAATCGCCAGCAGAACCTTGGAAACAAACCCTAAAGCCGCCACCATCCTCGTCATAGACGACGACGCGGAGATCCGCTATTCGCTCTCGCGCGTGCTTTCGTCGCGCGGATACGTGGTATCCGAGGCTTCCAGCGGGGAGCAGGGGGTGGCCCTGGTCAAGAACGGGCCCCCGGCGGACCTGATCTTCCTCGACATCAGGATGACCGGGATGAGCGGGCTCGAGGCGCTCCAGCACATCCGCTCGGCCAACCCGAAGCAGCTCGTCATCCTCATGACGGCGTTCGGAACGGCGCAGACCGCGATCGAGGCCATGAAATTCGGGGCGCTCGACTACGTCATGAAGCCGTTCGACCCCCAGCGGGTCTTGTCCCTCGCCGAGAACGCGCTCAAGACCCACGCCGACCTGCGGGCGGTTGGTGAATACAAGCCCACCATCAACACGGAGGACTACAAGGAGGGGATCGTCGGCTCGTCGCCGGTGATGCAGGAGGTCTTCAAGGTGATCGGGCAGGTGACGGCGAGCGACGTCACCGTCATGATCACGGGCGAGAGCGGAACAGGCAAGGAGCTCGTCGCCCGCTCGATCTGGAAGCACAGCCACCGCGCCGGAAAGCCCTTCATCGCCGTCAACTGCGCGGCCATCCCCGACAACCTGATCGAGAGCGAGCTCTTCGGGCACGAGAAGGGATCCTTTACCGGCGCCACGGGCCAGCGCATCGGAAAGTTCGAGCTCTGCGACGGCGGGACCATCTTCCTGGACGAGATCGGCGACATGGCCCTTGCGACGCAGACCAAGATCCTGCGGGTCCTCCAGCAGGGCGAGATCCAGCGGGTCGGCGGCACCGAGACGCTCCGGGTCGACGTCCGGATCATTGCCGCCACAAACAAGGACCTCGAGGAGATCGTCAAGGCGAAGGCCTTCCGCGAGGACCTCTACTACCGCCTCAACGTGGTGCGGATCAAGATGCCCCCGCTGCGCGACCGCGCCGGGGACATCCCGCAGATCGTGGATTTCTGCATGCAGAACCTGGTGAGGCAGCGGAAGGCGCGGACCTCGAAGGTCTCCCCCGAGGCAATGGCCGTCCTCGCGCGCCACGCCTGGCCCGGCAATGTCCGCGAGCTGGAGAACGTAGTCTACCGGAGCGCCGTTGTCGCCCAGGGCGATGCGATCCTGGTGAAGGACCTGCCCCCGGAGATCCGCGGGCCCGCCGGGGAGCCCGCGCCGGCGCCCGCGCTGACCCTCGAGGCCGCGCTTGACTACGTCGCCGAGCGGCTTGCCGCGTCGGACCCGCCGCTCTGGCCGCAGGTCGAGCGCGAGATCGTCCAGCGCGTTCTCAGGGCCGCGGGCGGGGATGAGACCGCTGCGGCAAAGCGCCTGGGCGTCACGAAAGCCGCCCTTCGCAAGCGCCTCTAGCGCCCGTCAAACCCGTTGGGGTGCGCGCGGTGCCACTTCCAGGCGCTCGCCACGATCGACTCGATATCGGGAAACCTGACCTTCCACCCGAGCTCCCTACGCGCCTTCGCCGAGTCGGCGAACAGCGAGGGCGGATCGCCGGGGCGCCGGGGGCTCTCGACGACCTTGATCTTCCTGCGTGTGACCTTCTCCACCGCCCGGATCACCTCGCGGTTGGACGAGGGGACCCCCGTGCCTAGGTTGTAGAAGTACGCCGCGCCGGGCTCGGACAGCTTCTCAAACACGGCGATGTGCGCCCGGCTCAGGTCGTCCACATGGACATAGTCGCGCAGGCACGTGCCGTCCGGGGTCGGGTAGTCGGTGCCGAACAGCGCCAGGGAGGGGCGCTTTCGGGTCGCGGCGTCGAACGCGAGCGGGATCAGGTGGGTCTCCGGGTCGTGGTCCTCGCCGATCGAGCCGTCCTCGGATGCCCCCGCCGCGTTGAAGTAGCGGAATGCCGCGAAGGAGATCTTCTTCGCGCGGGCGAGCGCGCGCAGCGCGTTCTCGACGTCGAGCTTGGTCTGGCCGTAGGGGTTGATCGGGGCCTGCGGGGCGTCCTCGGAGATCGGGAGCTTCTTGGGCACGCCGAATGTGGCGCAGGTTGACGAGAACACGAACCTCCGGACGCCTGCGCCGACCATGGCGCCCAGCAGGTGGATCGTCGCGGCGACGTTGTTGCGGTAGTACTTGAGCGGATCCGTGACCGATTCGCCCACGTAGCAGAAGGCGGCGAAGTGCATCACGACGTCGATCTTCTCGCGCAGGAGGACAAAGGTGACGGCGTTTTCGTCGCCGAGGTCCGCCACGTGCAGCGGCACGCCCTTCTCGACCGCGGCGCGATGGCCGTAGACCAGGTTGTCCAAAACGACGGCCCTGTGGCCTGCGGCGGAAAGCTGCCGCACGCAATGGCTTCCGATGTAGCCCGCGCCCCCGACCACAAGAACATTCATGGAAAGGAACCTTTTATTGCGTTCGGCCCGTTGTTGGCTAGCGATTTCCTGCTTGCGCAGCAAATGAACCTTCCGCGAATCGTCATCACCGGCGTCGGCCTGACGGCCCCGAACGGCGACTCCCTCCCGGAGTTCCGGCGAAACCTGCTGGCCGGGGTCGCCGGGATCGGGTGGGTGGAGGTGCGCTACATGGGCAGGCTACTGGCGGGAGCCTGCCTCTACGACGCGCTCAAGTACCAGAAGCGGAAGGAGGTGCGCGTGGGGACGCGGGCCGGCAGCATCAGCATCTGGTGCGCAAACCAGGCGATCGAGGACAGCGGGCTGCCATTCGGGGCCTTCCCCAAGGACCGCGTCGGCATCTACATCGGCTGCACCGAGCACGGCAACGTCGAGACCGAGAATGAGATCTACGCCATCTCGAAGTTCAACTACGACACAAAGTACTGGTCGCACTACCACAACCCGCGCACGGTCGCGAACAACCCCGCCGGCGAGGCGTCGCTCAACCTCGGAGTCACCGGGCCCGCCTACACCATTGGCGCCGCGTGCGCGGCCGGCAACCTCGGCCTGATCCACGCCTCGCAGATGCTCCGGCTGGGCGAGGTCGACCTGGCGATCTGCGGCGGGGTGAGCGAGAGCATCCACACGTTCGGCATCTTCGCGGGGTTCAAGTCGCAGGGCGCCCTCGCCACCCACGAGATCCCGTCCAAGGCGTCCCGCCCTTTCGACAGGGCCCGCAACGGGATCGTCGTTTCCGAGGGGGGCTGCCTCTACACGCTTGAACGGATGGATGACGCGCTGGCCCGCGGCGCCCGGATCTACGCCGAGATCGCCGGCTACGGCGTCAACAGCGACGCGAGCGACTACGTCCTTCCCAATCCCGTCCGACAGGCCGAGTGCATCCGCAAGTCGATCGCCCATGCGGGCCTCCGGCCGGCGGACATCCACATCGTGAACACCCACGCGACGGCGACGCTCCTGGGGGACATCCAGGAGTGCGAGGCGATCCGCGCGGTCTTCGGCGAAGGCTGCCCGGACACCTTCGTAAACAACACGAAAAGCTTCATCGGCCACTGCATGGGGGCGGCGGGTGCGCTCGAGCTCGCGGGCAATCTGCCCTCGTTCGACGACCTCACGGTCCACGCGACGATCAACGTCGACGACCTCGACCCGGCGTGCGCGCTCCCGGGCCTCGTCCTGAACGTCCCCGCCAAGGCGCGCCGGATCGACACGATCCTCAACAACTCGTTCGGAATGCTGGGGATAAATTCCACGTTGATTGTAAAGCGATTCGTGGCATAGCATCCACCCCGCCAAGCCACACATGACCAACGAAGAATGCAAGAAGGCGGTCCTGGACATCATCGCCGACATCGCGCCCGACGAGGACCTCTCAAACGTCAAGCCGCACGTGCGGCTGCGCGACCAGCTCCAGCTCGACAGCATGGACTTTCTCGACATCGTGATGGAGTTGCGCAAGCGCCACGGCATCGAGGTCCCCGAGGCAGACTACCTCCGCCTGGCCTCGCTTGACAGCTGCGCCGAATACCTGACGCCGAAGTTCAACGCGCTTGCGGCGAAGAGTTGAATTCGGGCGCGCAGGAGGCTTGTGCTCTCGGCCGTGCCGCCGTGGGCGACGTCGCGCCGGTCGAGCACCACGACGTCGACCCCCGCCTCGGCGAGATGCAGCGCGGCAAGGGCGCCGTTGATGCCGGCGCCGAGGATGGCCACGTCGCAGGAGGCATTGTCGTCCAGGGCCGGATAGCTGGCGGGAAGGCCGTCCCTGATCGGCCAGAAGGGGGATGGCGAAAGGAGGTTCATTGGATGCGCAGGGGCCGGTTTATTGGCTGTAGACACCAATAACCGCCGGTTGGTCACCCATCGGCCAGCGCCGCGCGGGAAATTGCGCGGGAGGTGCGACCGCGGTTCAATTGCGGTGGAACCTCGCGGGCGGCCAATATACTAAAGAGGCGGTATGAAGCCCGGTAGCAAAGAGTCGCACGCGGTCGATCTTCGCCGAGGGGTCATCATGCAGGCGTTCAGGCGGCGGCAGGAAACGCGGCATGCCGTGCCCGGGCAACCCAAGCAGCCCCCCCTGCCACCTTAATCCCTGTCATCCATGAGCTTCGACCACGAGGATTCCAAGCCGATCATAGAGCCCGCCAAGCGGACGACGAAGGTGAACATCAGCATGGTTATCGCGGTGATCATCTTCTTCATCCTCGGCGCCCTGGCGATCGTGTGGATGAAATCCGTCCACGGGTTCTAGCCATCGGCGTCGCCATGATCCCCCGCGACCATCGATCCCGGCCTATCGGCCGCAGGGACTTTCTCCAGCTTGCCGCGGCCGGCCTTGCGGCTTCGGCAGTCCCCAAGGCGCTCGGCTCGTTTGGGCAAGCTGAGCCAAACCGGGTCGACCTGCCTCCCCTTCATGACACGAAGGTGGAGGCAAAGGAGCGGACTCCCGGACCGTCGCTTGCCCCATCCGAGCGGGTTGGCTTTGCGGTCGTCGGCCTTGGGCACCTGGCACTGGGGCAGGTTCTCCCCGCGTTTGGGAATTCCAAGTATGCGCGGCCGGTGGCGCTCGTCAGCGGCCACCGGTCGAAGGCGCTCAAGGTGGCCGCGCAGTATGGGATCGGGGAGAAGGCCATCTACGACTACTCGACCTTTGAGCGGATGGTCGACAACCCAGAGATCAAGGTCGTGTACGTCATCCTTCCCAACTCGATGCACGCCGAGTACACGATCCGCGCCGCGCGCATCGGCAAGCATGTCCTCTGTGAAAAGCCCATGGCGGTGAGCGTCGGCGAGGCGGAGCGCATGATCGAGGCGTGCGGCGCGGCGCGTGTGAAGCTTATGCTCGGCTACCGCAGCCAGTATGAGCCGATGGACCGCGCAATCGTCCGGATGGTGGGTGAGGGCAAGCTGGGCCGCCCCCTCCATTTTGTGTCGAGCAACTCCCAGGACGAGGGGGACCCGGGCCAGTGGCGGCTCAACCGCGCGATGGCCGGCGGCGGCCCCCTGGTGGACGTGGGGATCTACTGCATCAACGCGGCCCGGTTCCTGACCGGGGAAGAGCCGACGGACGTCGTTGCCCAGACCCAGCAGTTGCCCAACGACCCGCGATTTCGCGAGGTGGAGTCAGCGGTGGAATTCCTCCTGCGCTTCCCGAGCGGCTTTTCCGCCGCCTGCAACGCGAGCTATGACTGCCATCGGTCGCAGTTTTTCCGCCTCGAATGCTCTGACGGCTGGGCCGAGATGAATCCGGCCTTCGCCTATCACGGACTGTCGCTCCGGCTGGGCAGGCCGGTGGACGGCGTCGACACGGTGACGGAGGTCGACGTGGAGGCGAAGGACCAGTTCGCCCTGGAGCTCGACCACATGTCCTCATGCGTGCTGAAGGACCGGCTCCCCCATACCGGCGGGGCCGAGGGGCTGCAGGACATGAAGATCATCGCGGCCACCTATGAATCGGCCAGGTCCGGCCAGCGGGTTCCTCTGGCGGCGCCGGCTCCGACCCGGGGGCCGGAGCCTGACCTGGAGGGCTGAGGGACGACCGCTCATGCACTCCGACGATTCCGCGCAGCCGAACGGCCGAGGCATCACGAGGCGGAGCGCCATCAAGCATGGCCTGCTGCTGGGTACGACGCTCCTCGTCGGGCCTGGCAAGGGCTCGGCGCAGTCGGCCCCTGCTTCCGAGTGGTTCGACTTGGGCTGGGATGAGGTGGCCGCGCTTAAGCGACGGAAGACGATGTAAATCGACGGCACGCCCTGCGCGGCAGTACTCGCATTCGAGACTTCTTGTGTTGGGGATCTGGGAGTGCAAAGAAGCGGGGATGCTCACCCACCGCTCCCGATGTCCCGAATCCCCGCATCCTTCATCGAGAGAACCCCTCGCCGGGGTCCTTGGATTCCCGGCGACGTTATGCCCGATCGCCCAGGCTCCGAGTATCAGGTGCTCCTGGCTGACGGGTCGACGGAGGCCGCGACTTGGTTAACTCCAGAGATCAGTGCGACCGGGGTAGGGTATTGGTGGAGTCGGCGGGAGCTTGCACCCCTGGGCTGGAGGCCGATGGAGGATCTTATGATGCGGAGTTAGCTTCCACCGGCGCACATTCGCAGTGCGACACCAAGGCCCGTAGTCGACAGAGGGAGCTTGCGCGTAAGCGCACGCCGAATCAAATCTGGCGATCCCGTAATCGAAGTCCTGCCGTTTCGGCGGGATGAGTGTCGGGCAAAACTGCTGCACAACTGCTGCACTTACACCCAAGCATGTCGCCAACCTCGTCCGCGCAGTACGACGTCGCCATCATCGGCGCCGGTCTCTCCGGCCTGGCGGCGGGGATAAGGCTGGCGCACTTCGGCAAGAGGGTCTGCATCTTTGAGCGCCACAGCTCGGTCGGCGGCCTGAACAGCTTCTACAGCATCGGCGGCCGCAAGTACGACGTCGGACTCCACGCGGTCACCAATTTCGTCCCGCCCGGGGTCAAGGGGACGCCGCTCGGGAAGATCCTGCGCCAGCTGCGGATCGACCGGGAGGAGCTGGCGCTCAGGCCGCAGAAGGGTTCGCGCGTCGCATTCGGGCCGGGGGGCGGGGTGGCGCTGAGGTTCGCCAACGACTTTGCCCTCCTGGAGTCCGAGGTCGCGACCCAATTTCCCCGGCAGGCGCAGGGATTCGCCAGGATCGCCCAGTTCGTGCGCGAGAGCCCGCTCGCGGGACGCGGGACGCAGGGATCCGCCCGGCAGTTCGTGCGCACGCTGGTCGACGACCCGCTGCTCGAGGACATGCTGCTCTGCCCCCTCATGTTCTACGGCAGCGCCCGCGAGGACGACATGGACCTTGATCAGTTCATCGTCATGTTCCGGGCGCTCTACCTGGAGGGCCTCGCCCGGCCGCGGGAGGGGGTGCGCGTCCTGCTGCGCGTCCTCCTCAACAAGTATCGCCAGGCGGGGGGCGAACGGCGGATGAACTGCGGCGTGAAGAGCATCGTCGTACGGGAGGGCAGGGCTGCGGCCCTCGTCTTGGATTCGGGCGACGAAATCGCCGCCTCGCACGTCCTCTCGTCGATCGGCATCGCTGAGACGGACGCCCTCATGGGCCGGACCCGCGCCGAGCAGCCGCTGGTCGGCTACGTGGAGACGATTTCGGTGCTCGACCGCCCCCCGTCCGACCTGGGCTGGGGCGCCGACACGATCGTGTTCTACAACGACTCGGAAAAGTTCATCTACCGCAACCCGCCCGGGCAGGTCGACGTGCGCAGCGGGATCATCTGCTTTCCGAACAATTTTGATTACGGGCCCGGCCCCGGCCTGGCCGAGGGCCTTCTGCGCATCACATGCCTTGCGAACTACGGCGCCTGGGCAAACCTTCCGGAATCGACGTACCGCAGCGACAAGCTGCGCTGGTTCGACGCGATCCGGGAGTCCGCCAGGCGCTTCCTGCCGCCCCTCAACCCCGCGGACACGCTCGAGCGCGCGACGGTGGCGACGGACATGTTCACCCCCACGACGGTCGAGCACTACACCGGCCATCTGCGCGGCGCAATCTACGGCTCCCCGGAAAAGAGCCGCGGCGGACGCACGGCGCTAGCCAACGTGTACCTCTGCGGCACCGACCAGGGCATGCTGGGAATCGTCGGCTCGATGCTGAGCGGGATCACGATGGCCAACCAGCACATCCTTCGGCCCTAGCCCCTCCGCAGCGAAACCAGTTGCCGACGGCGCCCTACGCTGCTCCAACATTGTCCCTCCATGGCATATGACTGGCTCAAGGGTGTCGCCGACGAGTATGACGTGATCGTCATAGGAAGCGGCCTTGGCGGCCTTACGGGAGCAAACGTGCTCGCGAAGGCGGGCCACCGCGTGCTGCTGGTCGAGCACCACTACCAGTACGGCGGCCTGGCGACCTGGTTCACGCGCAAGGGAGGCCATATCTTCGACATCTCGCTCCACGGATTCCCGGTCGGCATGATCAAGTCCTGCCGCAAGTACTGGACGCGCGAGATCGCGGACTCGATCGTCCAGCTCAAGCACATCCGCTTCGTGAACCCGGAGATGGACGTCCGCACCACGTTCACGCGCGAGGACTACACCCGGGTCCTGGTGGAGCAGTTCGGCCTCGAGCTGGCGCTCGTCGAGCGGTTCTACGAGCACCTTCGGGCAATGAACTTCTACGACAACAGCACCGAGACGACCGGCGAGATGCTCGACCGGTTCTTTCCTGGCAGGGGCGACGTCAAGCGCCTCCTCATGGAGCCGATCGCCTACGCCAACGGCTCGACGCTCGACGATCCGTCGATAACGTACGGGATCGTCTTCTCCAATTTCATGGGCTCTGGGGTCTACACGTTCCGGGGCGGGTCCGACCTGCTGATCGGAAAGATGACGGAGGAGCTGACGAAGAACGGCGTCGAGCTCCGCAAGAAGGTCCTTGTCGAAAGGGTCCTGGTGGAGGAGAGGGCGGGGGGCAGGGTCGCCTGCGGGATCGTCGCCAGGGGCGGCCGCGTCGTCCGCGCAAAGGCGGTGCTCTCCAACGCCAACATCAAGAACACGGTCTTCCGCCTGGCCGGCGCCGAGAACTTCGCGCCCGAATACGCGGCCGCCGCCCAGGCCGTCCGCATCAACTCGAGCTCATGCCAGGTCTATCTCGGCATCCGGAAGGGCGAATCCATCCCCCATATCGGCGACCTGGTCTTCACCTCCGCCAGCCCGTCGTTCAGCAGCGACGAGCTGACCGACTTCCACACGACCAGCCGCACGTTCTCCGTCTACTACCCCGACACGAGGCCGGGCTCCGACCGCTACACCGTCGTCGCCTCGATCAACGGGCTGTACTCCGACTGGAGCGCCCTCTCCGAGACCGAGTACGCCCGCGAAAAGGAGCGCCTCATCGAGGAGTCGATCGCGGTCCTCGAGAGATTCATCCCGGGGGTGACGGGCAAGATCGACTGGAGGGAGGCGGCGACGCCCAGGACGATCGAGCGCTACACGACCCACTTCGGCGGCACCTCCTTCGGGACGAAGTTCGAGGGCCTCAAGGTTTCCATGGACCTTCCCGACCAGCTGCCCGGGCTCTACCATGCAGGCTCGGTGGGAATCATCATGTCGGGCTGGCTGGGCACGATCAATTACGGGGTCATCGTCGCCAACAAGGTCGACCGGTACGTCTGCGCCCAACGGCAGGGCAGGGCAGCGTGAGCGCGAACCCCCAGATCCTCGGGCTGATTCCCCACCGGCCCCCGTTCCTCTTCGTCGACGAGATCGTCTCGGAAACGGCCGACGGGCTCGTCGCGCGGCGCACGTGGCGGCCGGACGAGGAGTTCTACAGGGGGCACTACCCCGGGGCGCCGATCACACCGGGCGTGCTGCTGTGCGAGGCCGTCTTCCAGACCGGCGCGCTGTACCTCGCGCGCCACCTGGCGGGCCCCAGCGCCCCTTCGGGTTTCCCGCTTCTTGTGAAGATATCGGACGTCCGGTTCCGAAGTCCCGTCTATCCGGGCGACACGGTGATGATCGAGGTCGTGAAAAAGGACCTGATGGCGGGGTTCTATGCCATGTCCGGCGCGATGAAGCGGGGCGACACTCGCGTGCTTTCGGTGAGTTTTTCGGTCGCCTGGAAGGCCCCAGGAGGCGCCCCATGAGCTTCCTCGGGCTTGAGAAAAAGGCGTTCCTTGTCTTCGGCGTCGCCAACAAGCGCAGCGTCGCGTGGGCGGTCGGCAAGTCGCTCGAGGACGAGGGAGCCCGCGTTGTCTACAGCGTGCGCTCGGAGGAGCGCCGCCGGTCGCTCGAGACGCTCCTGACGGGCCGCCCCGTGCTCGTGTGCGACGTGGAGACGGAGGGCGCCGCCGACCGTCTCGCCTCGGAGGTGGCCGCCTCCGGCCACGCTCCGCTCCAGGGCCTCGTGCACTCGATCGCCTTCGCGAACTACTCGGACGGGCTCCAGCCCTTCCACGCGACAAAGCGCAAGGACTTCCTGCAGGCCGCGGCCGTGTCGGCCTTCTCGCTTGTCGAGCTGTCCCGCGCGTTCCGAACGCACTTCGCGCGCGATGCCTCGGTCGTGACGATCGGCATCTCGTCTCTCCTGGTGACCCCCGACAACTACGGCTACATGGGGCCCATCAAGGCCGCGCTCGAATCGTCCGCGCGCTTCCTTGCAAAATCGTTCAGCGCGGACTCCGAGGTGCGTTTCAACGTCGTCGGCTCCGGCCCGCTCAAGACAAGCGCATCGGCCGGGATACCGGGGTACCTCGAAAGCTACCTGTTCGCCGAGAAGCTCACCCTCAGGAAGCGCAACCTCGAGACCCAGGAGGTGGCCAACGCGGTCCTTTTCCTTCTCAGCGCACGGAGCAGCGGGATCAACGGAGCGACCCTCACGGTCGACGCGGGCCTGGGGAGCAACATGTTCGACAAGGATGTGATCCGGCTCGCCATGAGGCCCGGGCGCTGAGCGCAGGCACCGGCACCCATGCGCTTCACGAACGTCTGCCTCGAGTCGATCGCGGTCGCGCTTCCGGCCGAGGTGTGGAGCTCGGCACAGATCGAGGAGCGCCTGCGCCCGCTGTACGAGCGGCTCCGGCTGCCCTTCGGCCGCCTGGAGCTCATGACCGGGATCCGCGAGCGGCGGATGTGGCCCGACGGAACTCGGCCCTCGGACGCGAGCGCGGCGGCCGGTCGCGCGGTTCTCGGCGCGTCCTCGCTGCAAAGGGAGCAGATCGGGCTATTCATCCATGCGGCGGTCTCGCGCGATATGCTCGAGCCGGCATCGGCGGCATTCGCGCACCACAAGATCGGGCTGCCTGCGTCGGCGCAGATCTTCGACCTGTCGAACGCGTGCCTCGGTTTCCTGAACGCGATCGTGGTCGCCGCAGGGCTGATCGAGAGCGGCCAGGTCCGCGCGGCGCTGATCGCCGCAGGGGAGAACGGCCGGCCCCTGATCGAGGAGACGGTCCGGACGCTCCTCGCCGGACGGCTCGACCGGAACGCGATCAAGCCATTCTTCGCGAACTTGACGATCGGATGCGGGGCCGCCGCGGTCGTCGTGTGCCACCGCGACCTCGTGAAGGGGAGGCCGCGCCGGATCCTCGGGGGCGTGGTCCGGTCGGCGACCGAGCACAGCGAACTCTGCCAGGGCGACACGGCCACGGCGGGCGGCCTCGCCATGCAGACCGACTCGGAGCGCCTTCTCGACGCAGGGGTTTCGCTGGCCGGGGCCACCTGGGACGACTTTTGCGCGGCCACCGGCTGGACGAGGGACGCGGTCGACCGCGCGATCTGCCACCAGGTGGGAAGCGCGCACCGGCGGCGCCTCTTCGAGGCGCTCGGGCTCGACATCGAAAAGGACTTTTCGACCTTCGAGACGCTGGGCAACATGGGCTCCGTTTCTCTGCCCGCCACGCTTTCGGCCGCGGTCGACGCGGGGGCCGTTCGCGACGGCAGCCGCGTCGCCCTGATGGGAATAGGGAGCGGGCTCAACTGCATGATGCTGGCGCTCGAATGGTGACCACCCCACATCCGCCCGCCATCCCCGCCTGGCTGGCGCGCCTTTACCCGTTCTCCCCCAAGTCCTTCCAGACGCCCGGGGGCGCCCGGATGAGCTACGTCGATGAGGGCCCGGCCGGCAGCGAGGCGGTTCTGATGCTCCACGGCAACCCCACGTGGTCGTTCCTCTACCGCGATCTCATCCGGGAGATGTCCTCCACCGTCCGCTGCGTGGCGCCGGACCATGTCGGGATGGGCCTATCCGACAAGCCTGGAGCGTATGACTACGGCCTCGCGTCGCGGATTGCCGACATCGAGGCCCTGGTCGGGAGCCTCGGCCTCGCGAAGGTCCACCTGGTGGTCCACGACTGGGGCGGGCCGATAGGGCTTGGCTTCGCGGGGAGGCATCCGGAGCGGGTGGGGCGGATCGTGATCCTCAACACGGCTGAATTCCCGTCGGGCAGGATCCCGGCGCGGATCGCGCTCTGCCGCATTCCGTGGCTTGGCGCGTTTCTCGTGCGAGGGCTGAACGGGTTCGCCGAGGCGGCCACATGGATGGCGACGGCCTCCCGCAGGCTCACCTGGGACGAAAGGCGGGCCTACCTCCACCCCTATGACAGCTGGGCGAACCGGATCGGGATCCACCGCTTCATCCTGGACATCCCCATGGAGCCGGACCATCCGACCAGGCGCACGCTCGAGGAGGTATCCGGGGGCCTCTCCCGGCTCGCGGCGCACGAGAAGATGATCCTCTGGGGGGCCAGGGATTTTTGCTTCGACGACGCCTACCTTTCCCGTTGGCGTGAGATCTATCCAGACGCGCGGATTGAGCGGTTTGAGGACGCCGGTCACTTCGTCCTCGAGGACGCCGGTGCCGACGCCCGCGACAGGATCCGAGACTTTTTGACAGGATTCCAACACGAACCATGAAATTCGAACACTTCGCCCTGAACGTTCCCGACGCGAGAGCCTCGGTCCAATGGTACGTGAACCATCTTGAACTAAGGGTCATGCGGTCGAGGCCCGACGCGCCCTACACCACATTCCTGGCCGAGGAGAGTGGCCGCGTGATCATGGAGCTGTACACCAACCCGGCCGCCCCGGTCCCCGACTACGCGTCCATTCACCCCCTTTGCTTCCACGTCGCGTTTGTGGTCGACGACCCGGATGCGGCGAGCACACGGCTGCAGGGCGCGGGCGCGTCACCGGCCTACGCGGAGAGACTGCCCGACGGATCGTATCTGGTGATGCTGCGCGACCCATGGGGCATACCGCTGCAGCTCGTCCACCGCGCGACTCCTTTCCCGTCGCACTGAGGATTGCGCTCGTGTTCCGCGTCGACCCGGCTGTCACCCTGGAAAACCGCGGCGTCAGGCTCGAGCCCATGCGGCTGGACCATGAGGCCGCCCTGAAGGCCGCCGCGGCCGACGGGGAGCTCTGGAAGCTGGTCTTCACGTCCGTGCCGGAGCCCGAGAACACGCGCGCCTACATCAACGCCGCGCTGGCGGACTGCGCCAAGGGTGTGCGGGTTCCATGGGTCGTCCGCGAGCTGGAGGGCGGCCGGATCGTCGGCTCCACCAGCTATCACGACATCGTCCCCGCGACCCGCCGGCTCGAGATAGGCTACACGTGGTACGCGCTCAGCTGGCAGCGCACCCACGTGAACACGGCGTGCAAGCTGCTCCTCATGGAGCACGCGTTTGACACCCTGGGCTGCTCGGTGGTCGGGTGGAGGACGGACAATCTCAATCTCAGGTCCCAGGAGGCGATCGAGCGGCTCGGCGCAAAGAGGGACGGCGTCATCCGCCGCCAGCAGATGCGCCGGGACGGCACGGCGCGCGACACGGTGATGTACAGCGTGACTGCCGAGGAATGGCGCGAAAGCGTGCGGGCGCGCGTCACGGCGCTGCTGCCGCGCCGGCCTTCGCCGGGATGAGGCGGGGCGCGCCGCCGGTCGCGCACCAGGCATAGTTCGTCTTGCCAGGTTTCTCCGGCATGGCTACACGATGGCGTCCAGTCAGCGCGCCTGCGCCGCCGTATGTTCGTCGTCCAATCATACCCAATCGCCGTTGTTCTCTGCGTTGCGACCATGCTCTGCTGGGGGTCCTGGGCGAACACCCAGAAGCTGGCCAGCAAGGAATGGCGCTTCCAGCTGTTCTACTGGGACTACGCCATAGGCGTCTTCCTGCTTTCGCTCATCCTGGCGTACACCCTGGGAAGCTCGGGGCCGAGCGGCCGGCCGTTCTCCGCCGATCTGGCGCAGGCCGACTCCCGATGGCTCGGCTCCGCGTTTCTGGGCGGCGTCATCTTCAACGTCTCCAACATCCTGCTCGTGGCCGCCATCGACATCGCCGGCATGGCGGTCGCCTTTCCGGTGGGCGTCGGCCTGGCCCTCGTGCTCGGGGTGCTGACCACCTACCTGTCCACGCATGTGGGCAACGCTCCCATGCTGTCCGCAGGGGTCGGGCTCGTGGGCGTGGCGATTATCCTCGACGCGCTCGCCTACCGGCGCCTTGCCAGCGGCGACCGGGGCGCCTCGGCCAAGGGGATCCTCCTCTCGGTCACGGCGGGTGTGCTCATGGGCCTCTTCTACAAATACGTGGCCCAGTCCATGGGACGGATCGATACCCAGGGGTCAGCGCTCGTCCTCGAGGCCGGCAAGCTGAGCCCCTACACGGCTGTCGTTCTCTTCAGCGCGGGCGTGCTGCTCTCGAATTTCCTGTGGAACACGGCGATCATGCTCAGGCCCTTCACGGGTGAGCCGGTGCCTTTCATGGATTATTTCACGAAGGGGAGCGCCCGGCTGCATGCCGTCGGGGTCCTGGGGGGCATGATCTGGAGCACCGGCATGGCCCTGAACATCATCGCAAGCACCAGGGCCGGCGCGGCCCTTTCCTATGGGCTCGGCCAGGGCGCAACCCTGGTGGGCGCCCTCTGGGGCGTCTTCGTCTGGAAGGAGTTCAAGGGCGCGCCGAAAGGCACGGCAATCCTCCTTGCGGCCATGTTCGCCTGCTACGTCGCAGGACTCGCCCTGCTGATCCTCTCCAAATCCTGATGGTCGCGCAGCCCTCGAGTCACCTGGCGGGCACAAGCAGGAAATCCGTCGTCGTTGTCGGCAGCTCCAACACCGACATGATCATCCGCGTTTCCCGCGTTCCCAAGCCGGGAGAAACCCTGCTCGGCGGCGAGTTCAGCACCGCACCGGGAGGGAAAGGTGCCAACCAGGCTGTCGCCGCCGCCCGCGCCGGCGGCCGCGTGGCATTCATTGCGCGCCTGGGCCGGGACGCTCTCGGCGACGAGGCGATGTCGGGTTTCAGGAAGGAGGGGTTGCTGCTGTCGCACGTGGTTCGCGACTCCACCCATCCCTCGGGCGTTGCGCTCATTTTCGTGGGCTCGGACGGCGAGAACAGCATCGCCGTGGCCGGGGGGGCGAACCAGCAGCTTTCGCAGAGGGATATCGCCGCCGCGCGGGGCCTCATAACCCGGGCTCGCATCCTGCTCCTCCAGCTGGAGACGCCGCTCCGGTCGGTTGCGGCTGCGGCGCGCCTAGCCCGACGCGCGGGCGTCGACGTCATCCTCAACCCGGCTCCCGCCTGCGCGCTGCCCGACGCGCTGCTGCGCGATGTCTCGCTGCTCACCCCCAACGAGACCGAGGCCTCGCTCCTGACCGGCTGCAGGGTGCGCGGCATCAGCTCGGCGGCCAGGGCGGCCCGGATCCTCCGGATGCGCGGGGTGGGCGCGGTGATCATCACCCTCGGCGCAAGGGGGGCCTTTGTCGCGACAAGGGAGCACGCGCAGCTCGTGCCCGGCTTCAGGGTGAAGGCCGTCGACACGACGGCCGCGGGCGACGTCTTCAACGGAGCGCTCGCCGTCCGCCTCGCCGAGGGCTCCCCGCTGCTCGAGGCGGTCCGCTTCGCCAACGCCGCGGCGGCCATTTCGGTGACGCGCCCGGGCGCCCAGCCGTCCATACCCGCCCGGCGGGAGATACTCTCGTTGCTCCGCTTATGAGGCTGCCCGCGATTTCATTGATGCTGCTCGCCATCGGGGCGCCGCTTGCGGCGGCCTCCGCCGCAAAGGACGCCGGCCCCGAGAGGACCCCGGTGATTCTCGTGACGGACATCGGCACCGACATCGACGACAGCTGGGCGCTGGCGCTGGCGCTGCGCTCGCACGAACTCGACCTCAAGCTCGTGGTCACGGATCCCGCCGACACGCAGTATCGGGCCGCGGTGGCCGCGAAGTTTCTCGAGGCCGCTGGCCGCAGCGACGTGCCGGTGGGGATCGGCGACAACCACGGTCCCAAGGGGGATGACAACAAGACGCTGGCGGCCTGGATAGCCGGGTACGATATCGCGAAGTACCCGGGACGGGTCTACCAGGACGGCATCGCCGCCCTGATCGATGTCGTCGAGAATTCGCCGAGGCCGGTCACGATCATCGCCATCGGCCCGGTCCCGAGCCTCGCAATCGCCGTCAAGAGGGCGCCGGACATCGCAACCAAGTGCCGATTCGTGGGGATGTTCGGGAGCTTTGACGTCGGCTACGGCGGGGGAGCCCCCTCGGCGGAGGCCAACGTCCGGGTCGATCCGGCCGCCCTGCGGACGGTGCTTTCCGCGCCGTGGCGCGACATCCTGCTGACCCCCCTGGACACCTGCGGGTCCGTGGGCCTCGGCGGCGAACGCTACCATGCCATCTGGTCCGCCACCGGGGACCCCATGCTGCGCGCCCTGATCGAGAGCTACTGCATCTTCGCGCCGACACAGAACTGGATGAGGTGCGATTTCTTCGCCACGCGCTCGACGACGCTCTTTGACTGCGTGGCCGTCTACCTCGCGTACTCGGAGGAGCTCGTGGAGACGGAGACGATCTCGTTCGACATCACCGACGACGGCTTCACCCGCCGCTCGGCGGCCGGGCCGTTCAAGGCGCGGGTGGCCACAAAGTGGAGGAACCGCGACGGCTTCGAGGCCCAGCTGGCGGGGCGGCTGCTGGCGCCGTGAAGCGCCAGGGGACGCACGAGCGCCTGTAGCCGCCAAGGGGGCTACTCGGAGCGAAGCGCTTCCATGGGTGGGACGCGGGCTGCCCGGGCGGCGGGCAGCATGCATGCCGCCATGGCAATCAGCGCCAGGACCGCCGCGGTGCCGCCAAACACGGCGGGATGGGCGGGGCCGACGCCGAAGAGCAGTTTGCCCATGGCCCTGCCGGTCAGCCACGCGCCTATTCCCCCAAGTATCGAGCCGGCGATCACGAGCTTGGCCCCGAGGAGAAGGAATTGCGCGCGGATCTGCTCCGGGAGGGCGCCGAGCGCCATCCGCACCCCGATCTCGCGGCGGCGCTGGGCCACGGCATACGCCAGGACGCCATAGATCCCAACCGCCGCCAGCACGAGGGCCACGCCGGCAAAGATGGACGCCAGCACCAGGGGCGAGCGGCGAGCGACAAGGCTTTCGTCGAGCCGAGCCGTCATCGTCTTCAGGTCCTCAACCGGCAGCTCGGGGTCCACGCGCAGCACGGCTGCGCGCAGCGAGGGACCCGCAGCCTGCGGCGCCTGCACCGTGCGCAGGAGCGCGGTTATTCCCGTGCCCGCGTAGTAGATATACGGAAAATAGACTGAGCCGGCTGCCCGCTTGTCGGCGAGGTCGGTCTGCTTCGCCGCGCCCACCACGCCCACGATGGTGAAGGCCTCCTCCGGCTTGCCCGGGGCACCGTTGAAAAGCCGCCGGCCCAGCGCGCTCGTGCCGGGCCAGTAGCGCCGCACAACGTCCTCGTCGACCACGCACACGCGAAGCGATCGGCCCGAATCATCGTCGGTGAGCAGGCGCCCCTCGCGAAGCGGGATGCCCATGGCGGAGAAGAAGTCGCCCGCGACGCCGCTCGTGTAGTGCGTCTGGATCGACTCTCCGGGCGCCAGCGGCCGCCCGTCGATGCTGATCGCATTGTCGTTGTTGTTCCCGCTGAACGCCAGGTTGGTCGTGAATCCGACCGAGCTCACCCCAGGCAGGGCGCGCAGTTCCTGGCCCAGCCGCTTGATGAACGCGAATCTCGGCTTTTCGTCCTTATAGTGCACCCATGGCAGCGAGACGCCGCCGGTCAGAAGGTTCTCAGGCCTAAAGCCCGGATTCACCGCAAGCAGTCTTGAGAAGCTGATGCCGAGCAGCCCGGCGCCCGCCAGCAGCGTGAACGCAAGGGCGAATTGCGCCACGATCAGGGCGTGGCGGAGCCGGTGCGCCGCGCGCGTCGTGGTGCCGCCCCGGGACTCGACGGATAGCGCCTGCGCGAGGTTCCCCCGCAGGCTGTGCCAGAGCACGGGCAGCGCGAGCAGCAGGCCCGTGAGGACCGAGGCGCCAAGCGCCACGGCGCAGACGATCCCGTCGAGGCGGAACGGGGCAAAGTGGGGGAGGTCCTCCGCGCCGATGGCCTCGAGGCCGCGGAGCCCGGCCCATCCGAGCCCGAGGCCCAGGAGGCCGCCCGCCAGCGAGAGCACGAGGGATTCGGTGACCAGCTGGCGCGCAAGTTGCAGGCGCCCCGCGCCAAGAACCTGCCGAACCGAGAATTCCTTTGACCTCGCGCTTGCGCGGACAAGGAGGAGGTTGGCGAGGTTGACGGCGCCGATCAGAAGCAGAAAGAGCACGCCGGCCTGGAGCAGAAGGAGCATGGGGCGTGTCTCCGCGACGAAGTCGTCGTGGAGGTCGGCGACGACCGTGCGGAACCCCGCGTCTACGACGTACTTGGCATAGGGATCCTGCTCCAATGCATGCTTGTTCACGGCATCGACCTGCGACTGGGCCTCGCCCACCGTCGCCCCCGCGCGCAGGCGCGCGATCATCGCCATGTTGTTGCTGTGGCGCGACTCCGGCTTGTGGTCGTCGTCGCTGAAGCAAAGGGGCGCCCATAGTTTGGCTTTGGAGGTGCCGAAGGAGAAGACGGGCGGCATCACTCCGATGATCGTTCTCAACGTGGTGTCCATTCGGATCTTCTTGCCGACGATGCCCGGGTCGGAGCCGTAATTCTGGCGCCAGAGGCCGTCGCTCAGGATGACCACGTCGTCCTTGCCATAGAATCCCTCCTCCTCCCTGAAACTTCGGCCCAAGGCCGGCTCCACTCCGACAACCCGGAAGAACGAAGGGGTGACGTTCATCGACGCCATGCGATCGGGGGAGCCGGCCTCTCCAATCGTCGCCCCGTTGTTGCGGAAGGCAGCCGCCTCAGCAAACGCGGCAACCTCGGCGCGCCGCTCAAGATAGTGCAGAGCCGAGACCCCCGAGCGGTCCACGCCGGCCTTCGGATATTTGTTGAACACCGCAACAAGTTGTGCCGGATTTGGATACGGCAGCGGCCGGATCAGCACCGAGCTCACCACAGCGAACAGCGCGACATTCGCGCCGAGGCAGAGTGCGAACGTCAGGAGAGCGGTGGCCGTGAAGCCTTTGTCGCGAACGAGCCCGCGAACCGCCAGACGAAGATCGCAGAAGACCGGGTCAAGGGAGGGCATCTGTCGGATATAACCCGCGAAGCGGCACAAAAGTCACAGAAAACTGTCCCGCGCGTGCGACACCGGTCCCCAAGTGGCCAAGCTGCCGGCGTTGCCGCGCTAACTGACCGCGGTTCAATCGACCTCAGAGGCTCCCGGCGTCCCGGCAGGGCCGTCCTCCGGCGATCGCGGAAAAGTCTTCGCCAAGAGCTCGCCGGCCCGCTCGATTCCGTGGACCAGCCCTTCTGTGAATGCCTTGCGCCGAAATCGCTCGCCCATGGCCCCGGCAAGCTCGGTCCAGAACACGTCGCCGCATTTTTCGTGGACCCCCGAGTCGCCGATCACCGCAAAGCGCCGCGACAGGGGCGCAAGGAAGATGAGGACGCCGTTGCGGTGGGGCGATTTCGCCATCCCAAGCCGGTTGAAATAGCCCTGCGCGGCCGCCACGGGATCGGGCGCTTTGTGGCGTGCAATAAGCACACGGATCTCCCCGGAGGTCTTCGCCTCCGCGGCCCGTATCGCGCCCAGCACGCGCTCGTGCTCAATCTTTGGCATGTAGAGCCGCCAGTGCATCGTGACTACCAGCTTCCTCCCGCTCCGCCGCCGCCGAAGCCTCCGCCGCCGCCCGAAAAGCCGCCCCCGCCAAATCCGCCGCCGCCGAAGCCGCCGCCGAAGCCCCCCCGTCCGCCCCCCCCGAGGAAAAGGCCCGCCAGCATCGCGGTGCCAAATCCGCTGCGCCCGCGGCCCCCGTAAACCGAGGCCTGCCGGCGAACGTAGGACAGGACAATGCCAACAAAAAGGAGCACCCCGAACGCGAACAGCGGCGACGGGGGCTGGCCGCGCGACTCACGCACCGTCCGGCCCGTTCCCTTGTATTCGCCGCGCGCGGCCGCCAGGACGGCGGACACGCCGGCCGTGGCGCCCCCGTCGTAGTCCCCCCTTCGAAACGCCGGGGCGATCACCTCTTCGATGATCCGCTTTGCCAGGGCGTCGGGGATGGCGCCCTCGAGGCCGTAGCCCACCTGGAGGTACATCTGGTGCGACTGAGAGAAGATGAATAGCACGGCCCCGTTGTCCCGGCCCTTGACGCCCGCATGCCAGGCCTGCGCGACCCGCACGGTGTAGTCCTCAACCGACGAGTCGCTCTCCATCCTCGGATAGATCGCGACGACGACCTGGCTGGAGGTGTCGCGCTCGAACTGGGCGAGCTTCTGGTCAAGGGCCACCGCCGTGTCGCGCCTGACAAGGGACGCGTAGTCGTTGAAATGGGCCTGCGGCGCCGGCGGGATGACCTCCGCAGCGACCGTCCCGGCGGGCGCGAGCACAAGCAGGACAAGCCCGATTACGCGCGCGGTCACGGTTTCGCAGGCGCCGGCATCCCGCTAAAGTCGAACTGGACCTTGGGCGGCGTTTCCGAGCCAGGCGTTGCGCTGAAATAGGGGCGGGAGGTGAAGCCCATCATCCCCGCGAGAATCACGGCGGGAAAACGGCGGATGGCCGTGTCGTAGGCACGGACCGCCTCATTGAACCGGCCCCGCTCGACGGCGATCCGGTTCTCCGTGCCCTCGAGCTGCGCCTGGAGGTCCCGGAACCCGGCGGTGGCCTTGATGTCGGGATACCGCTCGGAGACAGCGAGGAGCCGGGAGAGGGCCGAGCCGAGCTGTCCCTGAGCCTGTTCAAAGGCCGCCAGCTGCGCCGGGTCGGTGGGCGCCGTTCCCGCGGGTAGCTGCACCTTGCCGACGGAGGCCCGGGCGTCCGTCACCGCTATCAGGGTCGATTTCTCGAAATTGGCGGCGCCCGCCACCGTGCTGACTAGGTTCGGGACCAGGTCCGCGCGGCGCTGGTAGACATTCTGCACGTTCGCCCACTGGGCATCCGTGGACTGCTGGCGTGTGACCAGGCTGTTGTAGCTGCCCATCGCCCAGAAGCCGACGACCAGGATGAGAACCACGATAACGATCAAGAATTTTGTCGCTGAACTCATGCTTGAAGAATATCCGTACCTGCAGCTGTAGCAAGCTTGAGTCCGCAGAGCCTTTTCCACCTCATCAGGTTACGGGCCACTGCCCCGCCAACGATGCCAACGAACGCAATGATCGAACACAGGCCGGTCATCCTCGCGATTTTCATCCTCACCTATGCCGGTGTTGCGATTGGCCGCATCCCGGGCCTAAAGCTGAATCGGGTCGGGATCGCGCTCCTGGGCGCGATCGCGATGATGATCTTCTCGGGAAAGGCGGCTGGCGAGACCGCTGCCAGCGTGCACTGGCCGACCCTCTTCCTTCTCTTCGGGTTCTTCGTCATATCGGCGCAGCTTCGCATCTCGGGGTTCTACGACAGGATAGCGGGGGGCATTTCCGCGCAGCTGGGCGCCCCCGCGCGCTTTCTCCTTGTCGTGATCGCCGCGACCGCCGGGCTATCCGCAATCCTCAACCACGACATCGTCTGCTACGTATTGACGCCCGTTGTCGGGGCGGCACTCGTGAGAAAGAAGGTCAATCCGGTCCCGTTCCTGATCGCCCTGGCGGCGGCGAGCAACATCGGAGCCGCGGCGACGCTGATCGGGAACCCGCAGGACATGATGATCGGCGCGGTGGCCGGCCTCAGCTTCCTGCGGTATCTGCTCTGGAGCATCGTTCCGGTGACGTTCGGCCTGGTCGTGACCTATGTCATCGCACGCAGAGCCCCATCCGGCAGCCCGCCCGCCATCGACGCCGCCGAGGTCGAGCCCCAGCCGCCGGCCTATCCCTTCAACCGTCAACACACGATCAAGGGGCTCGTCATTCTCGCCGTCGTGATCGCCCTCTTCTTCACCTCGCTGCCGAAGGAGATCGTCGTCCTCGTGGCCGCCGGCATCCACCTGGCGAGCCGGAAATACCGCACGGAGGAGATGCTCAAGCTCGTCGCCTGGCCGATCCTGGTCCTGTTCATGTCTCTTTTTGTCGTCAGCGGGATGTTCCAGTCGACGGGCTACGGCGAGGAACTGCTCCAGTGGCTTACGAGGATAGGATTCAGCCCGGCCCGGCCCGGCAACGAAACCGCGCTCACGGCGGGGCTCACCGCGCTGATCGGAAACGCCCCAGCCGTCATTGTCCTGATAAAGATCGTGCCCATCGCGCACGCCTCCACCGCCTACATCATGGCGGTCGCGAACAGCTTCGCCGGAAACCTCATCATGACGGCCAGCGTGTCCAACATCATCGTCGTCCAGCAGGCGCGCCAGCAGGGGATCGACATCTCCTTCCGCGACTTTGGCAGGCTCGGCGTTCCGATCGCCGTTGTGTCCCTTGCGGGTTTGTATGGCTGGGCCTTGCTGATGGGCCCCGGGGGCTGAAAAGGGTGGGGATACGGGTTTACTGTGTGATTCTGGGCGGAGCGGCAGTATAGATGAGGAAACAATGACGGATGACGCCGAACTCCTGCGGAGGTATGCCGCCGAACGTTCCGAAGCCGCGATCGCCGAGCTGGTCCGGCGCCATGTCGATCTCGTCTACTCGGCGGCGCTGCGCCAGATGGCCGGCGACCATCATCGCGCCCAGGAAGTGACGCAGATGGTCTTCACCGACCTTGCCCGGAAGGCCGGCGCCCTTGTCCGTCATCCGACTCTTCCGGCCTGGCTCCACCGCGGCAGTTGCCTCGCGGCGTTGTCCGTCCGCCGCAGGGAAGGCAGGCGGATGAGATACGAAAGGGCCGCAGCGCAGGAGGCCGCCATCGCAGGCGCCGAGAATGAGGCGATCCTATGGGAAAACGTCCGGCCGGTGCTGGACGAGGAGATAAACAGGCTGAATAAGTTCGATCGCCAGGCGATCCTGCTTCGCTTTTTTGCAAACCGGCCGTTTGGTGATGTGGGGCGGCAGCTGAGCCTCACGGAAAACGCAGTCCGGATGCGGGTGGAACGCGCCCTGGGCAAGCTGCGCGACGCCCTGGCTAGCCGCGGAATCACATCCACGTCCGCTGCACTTGCCGTGGCCCTTTCCGGCCAGGCGGTTGCAGCTGCGCCGGCTGGCGTGGCCGCCGCAACCGCGGGCGCCGCGACGGCCCTCGCCGGAGGCGCCGCAGGCGGATGGCTGTTTCTTATGAGCATGTCCAAGGTTCCACTATCGCTCACGGCTGCGGTTATCCTAGCCGGTGCCGGCGTCATCACCTTTCAGGATCGAGCGAACCGGAGAGCGGCCTTCGAATTGGCGGGCCTGTCGCCGCAAAACAGCCAGATGGCCGCGATTATGGAGCAGCATCAGCGGCTCGGCGCGGACGCGCAGCAGATCAAGAGCATGGAGGACGACGATGCCCGCTTGAACCTGGTGCGCGCGCAGATTCGCGAGATCGAGGCCAAGGCCGCAGCAGCCCAGGCGGACAAGTCACCCAGCGGCCGCGCAAAGCCGCAGCGAACGATGAAGCTGGATGCCGCCGCCCCGGAGTTCGACGTCGCAAAGTTGGACCAGCCGCCGATCGCACTGACGCAAACGCGGCCCGAGTATCCCCCGGAACTGCGCCAGGCCGGCGCTTCGGGCGAAGTCCTGGTCGACTTCGTCGTGGCCAGCGACGGGCACGTGTACAACGCGCAGGCGCTCAATCCCACCAAGACCGGATTCGAGGACTCGGCCGTGCAGGCGGTCAGTCAATGGGTCTTCACGCCCGGGCAGTTGGCGGGCCAAAGCGTTAATACGCACATGCAGGTTCCAATAGTCTATCGTCTTTCCGGGGGCCCTGTGCCGACGGCGGCGACATGGTTCTAAGGCGATGAAGGCTGCCGCCTCGAGTTGGGTTGTGTTTCTGGCGGCGGCGGCGATAGCCATGGTGCTGGTCGATCGCGGTCGGCGCGAAGCGGCGCACCAGGCTTTCGCGCTCGCCGCTGCGCGCCAGCAGAACCTGCAGCTACTCGAGCTGAATTCGGACAACCGGCGAATGGAGGCCGCGCAGGTGTCCGCGCAGGAACGGGCCCGCCTCCAGGCCAGGCGTGCCGAGGCGGAGGCGGCGCGCGCCAAGCTCTCCGAACTCCAGCGAACGATCGCTGATGCTGATGCAGGCTCCGATTCAAGCGGCGACCAGGTCACGCTGCCCGTGGAAGCCTGGACGTATGCTGGGCGTGCCAGTCCGCGAGCCGCCCTCAGGAGCGTCCTCTGGGCGGCCTCCCATGGCGACGTCGACCATCTTGCGGATCTGCTGGGATTCGCCCCAGACGTCCGCGCCCAGGCCGAGTCCCTGTATGCCCAGCTGCCGGCGGCTTCGCAGCAGGAGTATGATCGGCCCGAAAAGGTGGTCGCAACGCTTCTTGCCGGAAGCTTTCCGAAGGATGCCTCGGCAATGACCTTGCTCACTGGGACGCAGCTCGGGGAGGCCGCCGTCGTCGCCATGCGGGTGGACCACTCGGATGGACAGTCGAGGACAAACGGATTCCTGCTCCAACGCGCGCCTGGCGGCTGGCAGCTCATGGTTCCAGCCAGCGTGATGGCAGGGTACGAAAAGATACTGAAAGACGGCCCACAATTCCCTGAAGCCGCCACTCCCTAGGCTGGTCGCCTGCGCATTCCTGCATCTGGCGTTCGTATGCGCCGGGTGTCGGAGCGTCGCTCCGGTGGGGAAAAGCTCCATCGAGATGCTGGAGCCGACGGCGCCAGCCCAGTCCAAGGCCAGCGGACAGGCCGAGGCATCGACGGCCATTGTGGTCGTCGATATCGCGCCAACGGTCATCGACGAGCTGACGGACCCCATCTACCCGGCCGACGCCTTGGCAGCCCTCGTCGGCGATTGCGTCCTGTATGTCACGATCACGATCGATTCGTCTGGAAGCGTGTCGGAAGTGATTCCGAGCTGGAAGAGGCCCAACATCCCGAACCGGTATTCCGACGAGTTCCTCGACGCAATCAGGGTTGCCGCGCGCAGCTGGAAATTTGAGCCCGCCCGGCTTGTCTACTGGGAAAAGACCAAGGATGAAGATCTCAAGTACCTCTATGCGGTGGTCGTTCCTGCAATGACCGATATCAAGGTCGCGTTCGCTGCGGCAGGAAGAGTGCGTTGACGTTTCCCTCGGTTGCGCGAGTCGCAATCGTTGCATCGATACCGACTCGTTCCGTTCCCGCGCGAAATGACCGCCGCCTGCAACGAGGAGGTTCGTTTCCAAAAAACGAGCATTGATCGGCTACGGGCGTGAGCTTCCAATCAGGAGCGAGATAATGGTGCCTTCAGGAACTTCCCCTGGAGCCCCATCCCCTCGCATAGCACCGTGAAAATGTTCTCGCCGCGCCATGTTCGAAGCCCGTGCGGGGCCCTGCTTTGCGCCGCCCTGGCTGCCGCCGGGGAAGCAGAGCCGTCGGTGTTCCACGGCCACCCATTCGCCTGCACCGACTACACGCAAGGCAAGGTGTGCCTGGTCTCGGCTGGAGGCAAGGTCGAGTGGGAATACCCGGCTCCATCGTGCAACGACGTCTGGGTCCTCCCGGGGGGAAACCTCCTGTTCAACACCGGCCATGGGGTCAAGGAAGTGACCCGAGAGAAGGCCGTCGTGTTCGAGTACCGATCGAGCAGCGCGATCTACGCGTGCCAGCGCCTGCCGGATGGGAACACCTTCATCGGCGAGTGCAACAGCGGCAGACTGCTCGAAGTCGGGCGCGACGGGCACATCGCCAAGGAGGTGAGGCTGCTGCCGCCCGGCGCCGACGGGGGAGGGGCTTTCATGCGAAATGCCCGGCGCCTTCCAAGCGGCAACTACCTCGTGGCGCATTACGGCCTGGATCTGGTCCGCGAATACGATGCGTCCGGGAAAATCGTCCGCACGATCTCCGCGCCGGGCGGGCCGCACACCGCGATCCGCCTTCCCGGCGGAAACACGCTGATCGCCTGCGCCGACCATGCCGGCGGCACGCCTCGCGTATTCGAGGTGGACACCCTTGGGAAGACCGTTTGGTCGGTCGAGAGTCGCGACCTTCCCGGCATCGGCCTTAAATTCATGGCAGGCCTCCAGCGCCTGCCCAACGGCAACACGGTCATGACAAACTGGCTGGGCCACGGGCATTTTGGGGAGGCCCCGCACGTCATCGAGGTGACGCCAAGCAAGGAGGTGGTGTGGACCTATGCCAATCACGCGGACTTCCGCACGGTATCCAGCATCCAGCTGCTGGACGTCCCGGGGGACGCCACGAAGGGCGAGATCTGGCATTAGGGACTGCGCCAGCCGCGAGACCTTCCGGCAGGAGCAGGATCAGAATCTGCGGCCCCCCCGGGCTTCCATGATGCTCGTCCCGAGGATGAAGGATGTCACCGGGGCGAAGGGATTCACCTCCTTGGGCGAGTTTATATAGGCCTCGTAGTTGTCCTGGATGCCGATGCTGCTGCAGTCATGGATGTCGACCAAGCCGTCAGCGCCGACCGACGCCTTCCTGATGATGCCGGCGTAGGCCTTCTCCACCACGGGCAGATACTCGGCCCGGTCGATGTAGCCCTTCTCGATGGAGTTCATGATCAAGTAGATGTACATGCCAGTTCCCGACGTCTCGTTCCAGTTGCCGGGCGCGCCGGGCTTGTCGACGACCTGGCACCACATTCCGGTCTTCGGGTCCTGCACGGCCCTTAGCCCCCTGCACAGGTTTCTGAGGGCTTCGAGCAGCGCGCCGCGGTCCGGATTGTCCGTCGGCAGGTAGTCGAAGACGTCCGAGATCAGGACGGCGTACCAGCCGAGCCCCTCGCTCCAGACCTCCGCCGCCAGCCCGGTGCGCTTGTCCGCCCAGCTCGCCGACCTTGACTCATCCCAGCCGTGCAGGAGCAACCCGTTCGGCTTGAGGCAGTGCCCCAGCGCGAGCTTCATCTGCCGGGTGACCTCGCCAAAGGCGTACTCGCGATCGCCGACTGCGGCGCCGTAGCGCGCAAGGAACATCTGGCCCATGAACACGCCGTCCACCCAGAGCTGGTGCTTGGCCCACTCACCATGCCAGAAACTGCCGTCGGAGTTCCTCGGATACCGGCGGAAGCCGTCGCGAATCCTGCTTGCGGCGACCTTGTACTTCTCGAGCCCGGTCTGCTCGTACAGGAAAAGAATGGCGTAGCCGGGGAGGAAGTTGTCCAGGGCATCGGGAACGAAGCCTGGGATGTTGCCCTGCTCATCCACCTGCTGGTCGACGTAGCGCCTGACGTAGTTGAAATACCTGGCGTCGCCGGTCAGCCGCCACAGCTTCTCGAGGGTGAACATGGCGTATCCGGCCTGCCAGCTGAAGTGGTTCGCCTGGTTGACCCAGTGGATCGAGTCGGGGTCGGGAAACCGCGTGAGGAAGGTGTCGGCCGTGGCCGCCGACCACCTGAAGTCCGTCGCGGGGGTTGCGTCTCGGGCCGCGGCGCCGAGAAGGGGTGCTGTGCAGATGAGGACAACAAGGACGAGGAAGCGCATGGGTTTTCCGTATGCGTGATTTGCCGCAGACCAGCTGAGGCTGTGCATCAGGATAACGCGCGCGATGCGAGAGGGGAATGCGCAATTGCATCCCGCGCCGGCCGCGCGCGCCTGGATGCGCGACGCCCTGCGAAACATGAAGTAGGGATGGATCGGGCGGTGTTATGCCGGCGAACCATTCCGCCCACCATGATATTCGCGAAGCCCCCCCGAGAATCTCCGGCAGCATCCCCAAGCCTGCGCCTCCGGATCCCCCTGCCGGCGCATCGCGCCGTTCCCTTGATCATCTTCGTGGTGCTCGGCTGCGGGGCGGCACTGGCAACCCAGCCGGCCGCGAGCGGAGAGGGCGACAACGAGGCCGTAGCAATTTCGTCGACGGCAAGCGGCGACTATGTCCGCGCGCGGCTCGCAAACGGCTCGCTCCAGAGGGAAACGTTTGCCTTTGCCAAAGGGGGCGTCTGGAGGAGCGCCGCGGGCGGCGTGACCGACATGCTGGATTTCATGGAGGTCGCGAGGACGATCGCGGGCCCCCTTGCGAGCCAGAGCTACTTCTCGAGCAAGGATCCCAAGGCGACCAAGCTGCTGATCATGGTGTACTGGGGCACAACCCGGGCGCCCGAGCATTCCACCGACTCCGTTTCGAGCCAGAATCTCCAGGACGCCAACGCAGCGGCGCTCGCGGCCAACCACCCCGAAATGGTGCGATTCAACAAATCCGACAGCTGCGCGCCGATGGAGATGCAGGAGGGGTCGACGATTAGCTACGGCATCCGGTCTCCCGGGCAGATTGACATGGACAACGCATTGACGGGCGCCATGGCCGTTGCCGCTGCTGAAGACTCCCAGCGAACCCGGCTCAACGCGCAGAACGCAGGCATGCTCGGCTATGGCCCGTTGTGGGACGAAACCGCCCGATTCAACGGCACGCCGCTCCAGTTCCGATGGCAGGATCTGATGAGGGAACTCGAGACAAGGCGCTATTTCGTGGTCCTGATGGCCTACGACTTCCAGATGATGTGGAAGGAGAAGAAGGCGAAGCTGCTCTGGGAGGCGCGCTTCAGCGTTCGCGAGCGGGGCAATGATTTCAGCAAGGAGCTTGCGGCGATGGTGGCAAGCGCAGCCCCATATTTCGGCAAGAACAGCGGAAAGCTCATTCACAAGCCGCTGCCCGAGGGTCACGTGGAGGTGGGGGCGATCAGGACCCTGGCGTACGACCAGCAGAAATAGGCCGGGGAGCGGGGACGGTCCGATCCGGTCTTATGGCCCGGGGGGGGCCGCACGACAGCGCCATGGCCACTTTTGGCCTCCGTCGGCGCGGCCGATCTTGATGATCGCAAAGACCGCCCCAAATGCACTTAAGTCGGGCAGGATGTTCGCGGCGGCATCAGTTGATCCGAAGACCATTCAACTCGGTCGCCAGCTTGCGATCTCTGCCTGCGCGGAACCGAATCTTGCATTCAAATGAGAAACCCAGCCCTGAATCACCGTCGAGCTGCAATCGAGGGAGCTTACGGCTCCCGTTTTCCCATGAGGCGCCGCCGCCTCTGGGCGCTCGTGGCCGTTTCGATCCCGTGCCTTTGGTGCCTGCAGGCCGGGGCGCGCGCGCAGCAGGGTGGGGACCCGCTGTTGCGCGAGTTTTCAGATCCGCCCGAAAGCGCGAAGCCCCGGGTCTGGTGGCATTGGATGAACGGCAACATCACCAAGGAGGGCATCAGGCTGGACCTGGAGTGGATGCACCGGGTGGGCGTGGCAGGTTTCCAAAACTTTGACGCAAACCTGGCGACGCCGCAGGTGGTGGAGAAGCGGTTCGCCTACATGACTCCGGACTGGAAGGACGCCTTCAAGTACGCGATTACTCTGGGCGACCAGCTGGGAATGGAAGAGGCTATCGCGAGTTCCCCGGGCTGGAGCGAGACGGGCGGCCCCTGGGTGCCTGCGTCGCAGGGAATGAAGAAATATGTGTGGAGCGAGACCTCCGCCGAGGGCGGCAGGCCGTTCGCGGGCGCCCCGGCCCATCCCCCGTCGAACACGGGCCCATTTCAGAACTTCGGGGACCAGGGCGCCGGCGCCGCTCCAGAAGGCGGCCGGATGGCACCGCAGTTCTACGCCGACGCCGCAGTCGTCGCATACCGCAGGCCGGCAGGCGATGTGCCGATCGAGTCGCTGCACCCCAAGGTCACGGCGAGCCGAGGGAATCCCGACTTGGCGGCGCTGAGTGACGGGGACCCCGGGAAGCCAACAAGACTTCCGATCCCGGCGGTCGGCGAAAGCGCCTGGATCCAATACGAGTTCGCCGAGCCCCAGCCGATTCGCTCCCTCACGATAGCGATGAGGGACCTAGACGAGGTCACCTCGGTTGTGACCGGGATTTCAAGCCCACAGAAGTCCCTCGAGGCCAGCGACGACGGGCAACGGTTCCGGGTTGTCGCGAAGCTTCCCGACGGCGGCGCCCCCGAGCACACAGTCGCGTTCCCCTCGGTGAGCGCGAAGTTTTTCCGGGTCGTTTTCAAGCGGGCGCCTGCCCCCGCCACGCCTTCCTGGATGGTCGGAATCGACCCCGCTTCCTTCGGGGTCAGGATGGGCCCGCCTCCGAGCGACTTTGAAATAATAAGGCTGGCGCTTCATCCGGGGGCGCGCGTGAACAGATTCGAGGACAAGGCCGCCTTCGCGACTCTGCCTGACCTCTACCAGTTCGCGACGCCCCCGTTTGCCGCGGCCGAGGTCGTCCCAAGGTCGGACGTGCTCGACCTTTCCTCGAAGCTGCGCGCCGACGGCACGCTCGAGTGGTCCCCTCCGCCCGGCGCCTGGGTCGTCCTCAGGTTCGGATACTCCCTGCTGGGAATCACCAACCATCCGGCCACCGCGGAGGCCACGGGCCTCGAGGTCGACAAGCTGAATGGCGCCTACGTGCGCAACTACATGAACGGCTACCTGGACAGCTACAAGGAGGCGGTGGGCGCGGACTGGATGGGCCGGCGCGGCATCCAGTACGTCGTGACTGACAGCTGGGAGGCCGGCGCCCAGAATTGGACCGACGACATGATCGCCCAGTTCAAACAGCGGCGCGGCTATGATCCTCTGCCTTGGCTGCCCGTCCTCGCCGGCCGGGTGGTCGAGAGCTCCGAGGCCAGCGACCGGTTCCTGTGGGACCTTCGAAAGACGATCGCCGATCTGACCGCGGACGAGCATTACGGCCAGGTGGAGGCGTCGCTCAAGGAGCGTGGCATGGGCCACTACGGCGAGTCGCACGAGGGCGGGCGCGCGCTCATCGCCGACGGCATGGAGGTGAAGAAGCTGGACGACATCCCGATGAGCGCGATGTGGACGCAGGTGCCCGGCGTGAACAACGAGCAGTTCAACTACAACGCCGATGACCGCGAATCGGCGTCGGTGGCGCACATCTACGGCCAGAACCTCGCCGCGGCCGAGTCGATGACGGCCTCCTCCGCTCCGTGGGCGTGGTCGCCCGCCACCCTGAAGCCGACGGCCGACTCGGAGTTCCTCAACGGGATCAACCGCTTTGTGATCCATGAATCGGCGCACCAGCCCCTGGTGGGCAAGGCGCCCGGTCTGACGCTCGGGCCCTTCGGCCAGTGGTTCAACCGCAACGAGACCTGGGCGGAGGAGGCCGGCCCGTGGGTGAGCTACATCGCCCGCTCCAGCTACCTGCTGCAGCAGGGACGCTTCTACGCGGACCTGGTCTACTTTTACGGAGAGGACTCCAACCTCACGGCGATCTTCACCGACAAGGCTCCGAACGTGCCGGCCGGCCGTGGATTCGACTACATCAATGCCGACGCCCTGATCCACGAGCTGAGCGCCAGCGGCGGCCGCATCACGACAAAGTGCGGCATGACCTACAGCGTGCTCGGGCTTGATCCGTACAGCCGCCACATGTCGCTGCCCGTGCTGCGGGCCATACGCAGGCTGGTGGAGGACGGCGGGGTCGTCGCCGGCCCGAAGCCAACGGACGATCCCAGCCTCGCCGACGACCAAGCGGAGTTTGCCAAGCTCAACGACGAGCTGTTTGGCGACGGCACGGGCGTGCACAGGCTCGGGAAGGGCGCGGTGTACGCGGGCAAGGACCTGGCGGATGTCTTCAGCGCGCTGGGCGTGCCGCCGGACTTCGACTACACGAAGCCGGAGGCCGACACGCGTTTACTTTTCGTGCATCGTCGGCTTGCGGACGGGGACCTCTACTTCGTGGACAACCGGCGCGACCGCGACGAGACGGTGGACGCAACCTTCCGCGTGACGGGCAAGGAGCCCGAACTGTGGCGGGCCGAGACCGGCACGTCGGAGCCGGCGACCTACAGGATCGCGGACGGGCGCACGACGGTGCCCCTGCACCTGGAGCCGTGGGGCACCGTCTTTGTGGTGTTCCGGAAGGCGGCCAGGGAGGCCTCGCGCACGTTGCCCAAGGTGGCGGAGGCGCAATTGGCCGCGATCGACGGCCCGTGGAATCTGAGCTTTCAACCGGGCCGCGGAGCGCCGCCCAGCATCACGCTGGACAAGCTGTCGTCCTGGAGCGAAAGCCCGGATGCGGGCGTGAAGTACTTCTCGGGAACCGGTGCCTACACGGGGACCATCGATGCCCCGGCCGGCTGGTTCGGAAAGGGTGCGCACCTGTGGATCGACCTGGGTGACGTGAAGAACCTTGCGGATGTGGCGGTGAACGGGAAGCCGCTGGGCACCGTCTGGCACGCCCCGTATCGCGTGGATGCGACCGGCGCGCTCAAGCCCGGCTTGAACGAGCTGTCGGTCCGGGTGACCAACGCGTGGGTGAACCGCCTGATAGGCGACGAGCAGCCAGGCACGACGACGAGGTACACATTCGCGGACATAAAGCCGTACAAGGCGAATTCTCCGCTGCTGCCTTCGGGCCTGCTCGGGCCGGTGCGGATTTCCTCGGTCAGTCCGCGATGATCCCCTACATGGCATCCTAACGCAACCGGAAGGGTGGTGGGCCCGATTTCTAAAACGCCCCAGCGGGGCAGGGCCGGCCTCCTTTCACGGGGTGTTCAAACTCGGCTAGAGACTTTTTAAATAACACTGTAGCCACAATGGGCAAAGCACTTGATGGCGTCCTGGGGTGTGACGGCGCGCAGGGCTCGTGCTACGGCGTCGGTCAGATCCGGTTCCGTTCGGGCTTCTGCGGAGTGTAGCAATGTCGTCACCTTACTCCACATCAGCTCGATTGGGTTAAGATCGGGTGAGTAGGGCGGCAGGAAGTGGACGCTGGCTCCGGCAGCTGTGATCAGAGCGAGCGGTTGCTTGTTTTTGTGAGGGCCAAGGTTGTCCATGACCACGCGGTCCCCGGGGCGCAGCGCCGGACAGAGTATTTCGCGCGCATAGGCTTGGAAGACCTCGGTGTCGGTCGGACCGTCGATGGTCATGCAGGCCGTCGACCCATCCAGACGGATCGAGGAGATCATCGTCGTCGTGCGCCAGTGTCCGTGCGGACAACAGGCCAAGAGACGTTGGCCGCGCGGCGAACGGCCGCGCAGACGCGTCATGTTGGTCTTCGCGGCCGACTCGTCGATGAAGACGAGCGTCGCCGGGTCGAGCCCACCCTGGCCGCGGACCCATCGCCGACGCGCTCGGACGATGTCCGGCCGGTTCTGCTCAGAAGCCCGGAGCGTCTTTTTTTACATGTCAGTCCCATCTTCACGAGGACATAGTGGATCGCCGGCAGCGAGCACGTGATCGCCAGAGCAGCCCGCATCTGCTCGAGCGTCAGGTCCGGCTTCTCGGCGAGAAGCCTTTGCAGGCGTTCGCGGTACGCCTCAAACAGGCGAGGCTTGCGTCCCGAGAAGTGGTGACGCGGCCCGATCTCGCCTGTCCTGCGGCGTTGCTGCAGGAGCTTCTTAACCATACCCAGGGACACGCGGTAACGCCGCCCAATCTCTTCGCGGCCTCCCTCCTCGGCATCGTACGCAGCCAGGATACGCTCTCGCAGGTCCAGTGATAGGGTCTTCATGGACCCCGAGTCTGCAGCCTTCCTAGAAAAAGGCTACAGTTTTATTTAAAATGCTCTAGCCCGAGAATCCGTAAAGCGCCGCGGATTCCTGGGGGTATTGACAGGTGCAGCTTTTGGTAATACCACGGCTGCCATGCCAACGCTGACGCTCAAGCTTCCCGCGGACGCCGCAGCCCGCCTCGACCGCATGGCCTCACGCCGCCGCATCACCAAATCCGCGGTCATGCGTGAAGCCTTGGAAGATAAACTCCGCTCGTCTGCGAATGAGCCTTCCGTCCACGACTTGATGAAGGCTTCCGTTGGCCTCATCGACAGCGGCGTTCGGGACCTGGGGCACAACCCAAGGCACCTGAAGGGATTCGGCACCAGATGAGCATCGTCTTGGCCGACACCGGGGCTCTGGTCGCGCTCCTTGACCGGCGCGAGAAATACCACGCATGGGCGGTGGAGCAGATCCGGGACATTCGCCCGCCCCTTGTCACCTGCGAAGCGGTGCTGGCGGAGTTGTGCTTCCTTGTCTCTGCTTATCCCAAGGGTATCGACTCGGTCCGAGACAGCCTGGATTCCGGAGCCTGGGCCGTGGATTTTTCTCTAAGGGCAGAGTGGGCCCCAGTCTTCGCGCTGATGGACACCTATTCGGACCAGCCTATGTCTCTGGCCGACGGATGCCTCGTGCGGATGTCCGAGAAGTTCGCCGGCTCCAGGATCTTCACCCTGGACAGGCATTTCCAAGTTTACCGCCGTAACCGCCGGCAGGCGATCCCCCTGATCATCCCGCCGGATCGGTGATGGTTACATCGACAGAGGAGGGGTTATCATGGATGAGCCAGCGATGTAAGTCATTGAAGTTGCTGGCGTCCGGAAAATACTCGATTGAAATGAAAATTCTCGAGCCGACTTCCTACGCTGGGCGGAGAAAGTTGGGCGTCTACGATATAGGCGACATAAAGGTCAATAGAGTTGTACTAAAGAAAGGCGACGTCATCCAATTCGATGCCGAGAAACCTGTGATGGAAAAGGCAGTGGAACCGGATGTATTCTCAAATCTCAAGAATGTTTGCGTGATCACTGCTAGTCATTGATCGCGGAATTGCCATCGAAACGAGTAGCCCGCTACTACGAACCGACGAGTGGGAGGTTCCTGTCGGCCGATCCGATGGGGCAGGCGCCGAGCCCGAGCCTTTATCACTTTGCGGGGGGGGTGATCCGGTCAACTTCACCAAGCCAGACCGGCCGAAGTCCGACGGGCTCTTTTTGCGAATTGCAGGCCTTTCGCTAATTGACATTAGGTCCAATCCTTCCTGCTGGGATCGAGTGTTCGCAGGGTAGGGTAGAATGCTCGTGCGAATCAGAAGGTTTGGCGCACGTACGGAACGATGCTACAATGTAGTGAGTGTACCGCGGGCGAGATACGTATGGCCTCGCCGAGGCCCACCCCTCAATTGTATCCTGACCGCCGCGTCCACTCCAAGCACGCGCCCCTTCCCAGCGCCAAACCGTGGCCCGAGAACCCGCGGGGCGGGGCCAAACAGGCGACGGAAGCCTTGATTTCAGACGATTTTGGAGCCAACTTGAAGGCATGGCTACCACCGTGGATCAAGTCGCAACGGATGCCCTTGGGCTGCCCACCCGCAGCCGGGTCTTGCTAGTCGAAAAACTGCTCGCCAGTCTCGTAGGCGAAACCCATCCCGCCATGGAACGTGCCCATTTGGACGAAATACATCGCCGCCGGGCGGCCGTCCGAGCGGGGGACTCAAAGCTCGTCGATGGCGACGAAGCGATGAAGCAGGTGCGGTCGGCAGTGGGTAAATGACGCACCGTTACGCCGACGCGGCGCTGGCAGAGTTGATCGCCGCCGGCCTGTATTATAACAGGCAGGTGCCGGGCTTGGGCGACGAGTTCGTCGATGAAATCGAGGTTGGAGTGCAAAGGGTTGTCGCCGCGCCCTACTCGTGGCGGATAATCGAGGAGGATGTCCGGCGCTACTTCGTCCGGCGTTTCCCCTATGGGCTCTATTACACCGTCGAAGGTGATGTGGTCATGATCTGGGCAGTAAAGCACCTGCATCGCGACCCGGACTACTGGCAAGAACGCCGTGGCTGACGGCGAATAGTTGCCGCTATGTTGTTGGAGGCAAAACACGATAACGCGAGCCCTAGACGTAGGGCTTGGGAGAAGCGACCTTGCACCTGAGTTCGCGGCTATGATACACACTCTCAATGCTCACTAATAAAATCAAAGCTCTCGCTGCGGCTAAGGCCCGGGTGGCGCAACTGGAACTGTCGATCTCATCGGGATTGAACCATGAGCTCGCTGGCTTGCCGGCCAAATACGGATTCAGCGACGTCGGCTCCTTTATCCGTGCGGTCAAGACCGTCGCCGGCGGAAAGCGCGGCCGCCCGGCAAAAACGCCAGCGCTTATGAAGCGCCGCAAACGCGCCAAGATCACCGATGCCATCCGCGTTAGGGTAAAGAAGCTCATCGAGGCGGGTAAGACCGGATCACAGATCGTCAAGGCGTTGAAGATTTCTCTGCCAAGCGTCCAGAACATCAAGAAGGCCTTCGGACTCGTCAGGACATCCAAGAAGCCTGCGGGCAAGCCCAAGACCAGCCGTGCGCCAGCCAAGCCCGCTGCGGCTCCCAAGCTTCGGAAGAAGCGCGTTTCGCCAAAGAAGCCCGCTGCTCCCGATTCAAAGCCAAGCCAGGTATCGGATGAGTCCACGCCGGTTCCTTCGGCCTGATTCCGGCCATTGCTACGTTTGGGATCTTCGTTGTTGAGCGGCGGCGCGCGCGCATCCGGATGTTGGCGATTTCAAAAGACCCCGGGGTAAGGGGACACGAGGCGAGGGGGCTTCGGCTCTTTTCGCTACTTAACATAATAATTTTTGAGCCCCCCGGCGGGCCCATATTGCGAATCCGTGGACTTTCGCTATTTGACATTAGGTCCAATCCTCCCGGCGGGGATCGGGTATTCGCAGGGAAGGGTATCAAGGCTCTCGACAAATCGAACGCCGGGCTTTCCGTGGGCAGGAAATGCTGCACAACAATTGGCAAGAAGCCTTACAGGCTGGGACAATGCTGTTTCCGACGCCCTCATAAGTGCGATAGCTAAAGGTCGCCGTTTTCGGTATGTGCAAACGAAAGAACTGCGAATCTGGAAGGCGCGGCTTGCGACAGTGCGACTGCGCCTAGCCAAGCGCTACTCCGGGGCGAATCTCGATTGCAAAGGGTAGCCGATGACCGGACTCCTTGGGACGACGAATCTACGCGAGCCGTCGGCTGAAAAGCCAGGCGGAGCCGGAAAGTGTCACTAGACCGATGATTGTGAGCGGCAGAAAGTCGGGTAGCAGTTGGGCAAATCCAGCATCCTCCAGGTAAACACGTTTGGTGAGGTCGAGGGCGTAGCGAAGGGGATTGATGACCATGGCGGATTGCAGGAATTCCGGCATGCTGCTAATTGGCGTTGTCAGGCCGGAAAGCAGGGCAAACGGCATCACCAGGAGGAACGCATAGAGCATTGCCTGCTGCATCGTCATGGCGATGGAGGAGACGAATAGGCCTAGGCCGACTGCGGCCATCAGAAACAGTCCGAGCCCCGCATAAAGAACGACAAAAGACCCGACGAATGGAATATGAAACCAAAACTGTGCGATCAGCAAAATGGTGGTCGATTGGGTAAGGCCGATGACCATGTTGGGAACGGCTTTCCCTACCATGATCTCGTAGGGTCGAAAGGGGGTCACAAGCAGCTGATCAAACGTTCCCTGTTCGCGCTCCCGGGCGACCGACAGGGCCGTGAGCATCAACGTGCCCATCATCGTGAGCGTGCCGACAAGGCTTGGGATCATGCTCCAGCGCGAATCGAGGTTGGGATTGTACCACGCGCGCGTGACGATCCGCAGAGGCGGCCCGGGCTGGCTGTGTCCGGATCGCCAGTCCGCATTGAAGCCGTCAACCACGCTCCCGAGATAGCCCAAGGCTGTGCCGGCGGTGTTGGAATTGCGGCCGTCAGCGATCACCTCAACCGTGGCGGGTCCTCCCGCGACCAGGCGCCGTTCGAAATCCTGGTCGATCCGGACCACGAGAATCGCACGGCTGCTATCAATCCATGTGGAGATGTCCTTGGTTCTTTCGAGGTCGGCTTGGCGCCTAAACACGCCGGAGCCATCAAGGCGCGAGAGAAGATCGGCGGAGGCCGTGCTATTGCTCTGGTTTAAGACAGCGTAGGGGACGGTGTTGAGGTCGAAGCTGGCGGCGTACCCGAAGATCATGCTTTGCAGGATCGGTGGCAGAAAAATGATAAAACGGCTGCGGGGATCCTTGAGGACGGCAAGAAACTCCTTCTGAATGAGCGCTAGGATGCGAAAGAGAGAGGGGCTCATGCGTTTGGCTCAGGAAAGTTGCTTCCGGGTGACCAGACGGGTCGCGATCATCAGCGCGGCGGCCATCGCCGCTAGAACCCCTAGGTTTGGCCAAACCACGCTTCCGACGTCGCCGGCGAGATAAAGGGTTTGCATGAGCGCTACTGCGTATCTCGCCGGCAGCGCGTAGGTGATCCCTCGAATGAAGACCGGCATGCTGCGCAGGTCGTAGAGAAAGCCAGAAAGCATCATCGCCGGCAGAAAAGTCAGGAGCATTGCCAACTGACTGGCGAGGAACTGGCTCTTGACCAAAGTCGACACGAGAAGCCCTATTCCCAACGCAACTAGAAGATAAATCATCGAGGCGAGGCACAGCAGGGCAAGGGACCCGCGGAGCGGGACATGGAAGAGGAATTGGCCAGCCAGAAGGCAAAGCGCGAAGCCGATCATTCCCAGTCCGAAATAGGGAAGGAACTTGCTGATCAGGAATTCTCCCGCCCGCATGGGAGTGACGAAGAGCGCCTCGAGCGTTCCCCGCTCCCATTCCCGGGCGACCACCATGGCGGTCAGGAACGCTCCTATGATCGTCATCACGAGGACAATCAGGCCTGGGACCAGGAAATAATGGCTGTCGTTGCTCTCATTGAACCACATCCGGTCGACGACGATTACCGGACCGGCCAAGAATGAGGAACTGGCATGGGCCGCGCTCCATTGGGCGACCGGCCCCTGGGCATAGGCTTGCATGATGCGTGCCTGATTGGCGTCTGTGCCGTTTACTAGAATCTGTACCTCTGCGTCGCCCGAATGCCAGCGCCGGGCGAAATCGGACGGAATCAGCAATGCTCCGTCGGCCTTTCGGTTCATCACAAGCGTCTTCGCCTCAGCCATCGAGTGAACCACAGTCACCCCGAAATAAGGCGAGAGCCGGAAGGCCCCGATGAGGGATGCGCTGTCCGAGGAGGCGTCTTCGTCGACCACGGCAACCGAAACTCTCGTTACATCGAGCGAGAGCCCATACCCGAATAGCAGGATCATCATGAGCGGGAAGATGACGCCGATGGCTATGCTGCTTGGATCGCGGAGTATCTGCCGCGTTTCCTTGAGCGTCAGGGCCCGAATTCGGCGCAGTTTTGCTAAACAATCCTTCATGACTCTCTCTCCCCATGTTCCGCCGCTTCCTTGCTGCGGGCATCCACGACGATTGCTATGAAGGCGTCCTCCATTGTCGCAATGTGGCCAGCCTCCGCCGGGGCGTGTGCGCGGAGCTCCGCGGGTGTGCCCTGGGCTAGCACCTTTCCGTTGTCGAGGATTGCGGCCCGGTCACAATACTCGGCCTCCGCCATGAAATGTGTGGTCACGATCACCGTCACCCCGCCGGCGGCGAGCACCGTGATCCTCTGCCAGAATTCACGGCGGGCGAAGGGGTCGGCGCCGCTGGTCGGCTCGTCCAGGAAAAGAATCTCGGGCCGATGAAGGAGGGACGCAGCCATGGCCAGGCGTTGCTTGAACCCTCCCGGCAGTTGCGCGCTAGGCAGGCGGACGAAGGGTTCGAGTTTGAATTGGTTCAAGGCCCATGCGATCCGCTCGCTTTTCTTTTTTCCGCGTAGGCCGTAGGCTCGCGCAAAGAAAGCCAAGTTCTCCCCGACCGACAGCTGTCCGTAGAGCGAAAACCTTTGGGCCACGTAGCCCAAATGCTGTCGCGCCGATGCGCTCGCCTGGCGAACATCGACTCCCGCCACCTTCAAACTGCCACCCGAGGGGGGCAAAAGCCCGCAAAGCATGCGGAACGTGGTGGTCTTGCCGGCTCCGTTCGGTCCTAGAAGGCCGAAGATCTCCCCCCGCTTGACATTGAAACTCGCATGGTCGACAGCCACAAATTTACCGAAGCGCCGATCGAGATCGTGGACCTCGACCATGGAGTCGTCCCGGGAGCCGCCCAACGCTTCCTCCGGCTGGGGCTCCTCCGAAGGGTTTGGCTTTGCTCCGCCCGTCTGCTGCAGGAGAACCATGAATCCATCCTCGAATCGAGCTGCGGTGGGCTGGGCCAAGACGCCCCCGAAGTAAGCGGGCCCGGATCGCCCGGAGACGGCTTGGCTGACCAGGCGTACGTGCCCGCTCTCCGGCACGGCGTCGACGACATCGGGATCGGCCAAGAGTCGGGCCTGAAAATCGCGCGGCTTCATTCCATCCGGCGGTTGAAGCACGTAGGTGCGGCTGAGAGCTAGGCTGGAAACATCGGCTGGAGGCCCCTCCGCCAGCTTCTTCCCCTCATCCAGGACAAGGACGCGTTCACACGCTTCCGCCTCATCAAGAAAACTGCTGCTGATTAGGACCGTCATTCCCTCTTTGACCAGGCTGCGGATGATCTCCCATAGCTCGCGGCGGGAGAGCGGATCGACGCCGACCGTCGGCTCGTCCAAGAGCAGCAATTCGGGGGACCGAACAAGAGTGCAGGCAAGCCCGAGCTTTTGCTTCATCCCCCCGGAAAGTTTTCCAGCCAGCCGTTTCTGAAACGACTCCAGTCCTGTCATCTCCATCAGGCGGGCATATTGCGTCCGCTTGTCGTCGGCCGTGACTCCGTGCATATCGGCGTAAAGGTCTAGGTTTTCTCGGACCGTCAGGTCGTCATAAAGCCCGAAACGTTGCGGCATATAGGAAATCCGCGACTGAATTGCTTGCGGATTCTTGGCAGGGTCGATCCCAAGCACGGAGACGACACCGCGGTCGGCCTTCATCAGCCCGGTCAAGAGACGAATCAGCGTTGTCTTGCCCGCACCGTCAGGCCCCACCAAGGCGGCAAGACCTCCCTGGTCGAGGGAGAAGGAGATGTTATCGAGCGCCAGCACCGACTCGCCGGTTTCGCGACGAAAGGACTTGCTGACGCCGTCCAAGCGCAGTGCCGGGGAGGACGCGGACGTCGTCACGGCAGCGAGGCGGTTGAGATCTCCTTCGCCGACTTCTGGGTAGGCGTCTCCCAGCCTCCGCCGAGCGCCTTGTAGAGGGCGATGAGATCGACCGAGACCGCCTGGCCGCTCACCGCCAATTCGTCTTCGGATCCGTAGAGCGACCGCTCGGCGTCAAGGACGTCGAGGTAATTGACGCTCCCTTCGGCGTAGAGACCATTTGCCATATCCAGCGAACGCCGGTTCTCGGTAACCTCGTCGGCGAGTGCTCGATGCCGATTCTGTTCCTGCGCATAGGCGACAACCGTGTTCTCCGCCTCCCGCAGCGAATTCAGCACGGCTTTCTCGTACGTTGCCAATGCCGCTTCCTGGACGGCCGTCTGGGCGCGCACCTCCGCCCGCACCCGGCCGAAATCGAGCGCACGCCATCGCAAGGTTGGACCTAGCGACCAGAATTGGCTGCCGGGTTCGAACCACTTGCCCAGGCTGACGCTTTCTAGGCCGGCATCTCCGGTGAGGGAGAGTTTGGGGAACCAGTCCGATTTCGCCAGTCCGATGCGTGCGGTTTCAGCCGCCAGTTGCCGTTCGGCCTGGCGTACATCCGGTCGGCGGCTAAGAAGATCGGATGGCAGCCCGATCGGAACCTCCGGGGGTGCCGAAGGCACCGCCCTGTAAGGCGAAAGTTCGGCCAGCAGATCGCCCGGCTCCCGCCCGAGCAAGAATGCCAAACCATACATGGACTCCCGCACGGCGGTTTCCAGAGGGGGAATCGCCGCGCGAATGCCCGCCAACAAGGCCGCCGCTCGCGTTGCGTCTAATTCGCTCGCTACTCCGCTTTGAAAGCGGGCGCGAGTCAGATCCAAAGCTTCCTGCTGAAGCTTGAGGTTGCGCCGCGCAATATCCAATCGCAGCTGGCCGCCGCGCAATTCCACATAGTCTCTGGCAACCTCGGCCAGCAGGCTCACCATCGCATCGTTGCGAGACTCGATTGCTACTTCCCATTCTGCGGTGGCCGCTTCGAGCGCTCGGTGCTTTGCACCGAAGAGGTCGATTTCCCATGAGGCGTCGAAACCGGCCTGATAGACGCTGTATTCGAACGGGAAGTTAGGCGGCAAGGGCAGCGATCCGATGAGAGGCTGGTTCTTGCTCTGTTTCGCTCTGGCAAACGAGCCCGAGGCGTCGAGCGTGGGCCAGAAATCGGCCGCGCTCATCCGCCGCACGGCTCGAGCTTGCCGCAGCCTGGCTTCAGACACGCGCAAATCCGGATTGGATTGCACCGCCCGTTGAATGAGGGAGTCGAGTTCGGCGTCGTTAAACGAGGCCCACCAGTCTGAAGCCGCGGCAGCGATGTCGGTCAGTCCGTTTGCTGGCGGCGAGATCCATGTGGCCGGAGCGCGGGCAGGCGAAGGGGCGTAATCAGGGCCTACGGCGCACCCGCCGGCGCCCACAATGCCGGCAGCAGCCACGCTTTTGAGGATTCTCGCCCACACCATTGGCTTGGCTCCTTTCCTACGGCCGGCCCTTGGAAGCTGGTACCAATTCCAGATTTACCGTCACCGGCATGCCCAGGCGCATTTCGTCCTGGAGATCCTTCGCAAAAACCCGAATTTCATAGACCAGGCCGGGGCGCAGCTCCACTGTCTGGACCGCCTTCGGCGTGAATTCGGCAACGGACGAAATGAAACCGATCCAGCCGGGAAACGTTCGACCAGGGAAACTGTCGGTGCTGATCGACGCTTTCATCCCGGTGTGAATCTTCCCCAAGTCGCGCTCTGATACATAGGTCCTAATCCACTTGGGATCCGATATGGATAGATCGAAAACCGGTTTCTGGGGAGATATCATCTCGCCGGGCTCCAAGAGCCTGGATCGAACCACCGCATCGCACGGAGAAACAAGATCTGCGTCGGCCAGTTCCCGTTGCAGGAGATCGAGCTGGGCCTGATTGAAGCGCAGTAGCGCCTCCGCCTGGGCAATGTCTTCGCTCCTTGGTCCGATTGTGGACAGATCGAGGCCCTTTTGCGCAACCGCCAATCGTGCTTGCGCCGTATCCAAGGCGGCTTTGGCGTTATCGATGTCTTGTTGGCTGATGGCCCGGCCCGAGGTAAGCCCCGCCAATGCGGTCAGGCGCTTCCATTGCAGATCGGCGTTGACTTGATCCGCCGTGGCCAACGCGACATTTGCTTGGGCCTGCGCAATTTCCTCAGGTCGGCTGCCGTTATGCAGTCGATGCACAGACGCCCGTTGCGCGTCCACCTCGGCTTCCACGGCCGCCGCCTGAGACTTGAGCCGGCCGGTGTCCAGCCGAGCCAGAATCTGCCCGCGCGCGACCTTGTCTCCTTCCTCGACCAGCACCTCGGCGATGCGTTCACTGTTGTTGAAGGCAAGCTCAACCTGGCGCAGGTCGACATTCCCGAATAGGACAAGTTGGTTCGGGTCCTTCTTTGAATCCTCCCAGAGCCGGCCCAACAGGATGGCGCCTGCGAGAACGGCTATGAGTGACAAGACTACTATCCCGGCGACGAGGGCTTTTTTCCTGCTGGACGGGGCCGACGGACGGAGCGGAGCCACTGGAGCCGGCGCGGCGGGCTTGCTCGTCGAAGGCGGCTGAACTGTCGATGCCTGATGCGCAGCAGCAGCTGTCTTAACAGGCGAAACTTGCGAGTTTGGCGAAGTGGGTTGAGTGGACGAAACTGGTTGGCCAGACGGCTGCACAGTGGGAGCCTGAGGAGTAGGAGAGGGAGACTGCTTTAAAGGGGCCTGCGGCCCGGTCACAGCCGGTCGGCTTGTCGAGTGCGTCTCCGTGGTCGAACGAGTGTCGGTAATAGTACCGGGTTGACTGTCCCGATCGTCCGGAGCTTTCGCAGCGCCTGCTGGTGGTTTCTCGCCTGTCGAGGTACTTTCGGCTTCTTGTTCCATGACAGGCGTGTTGGGTATTCTCGGCTGGGAACGTTTTACTTTGGGCGGAGATTAAGGAAGCATAGGAATTCTGCCCGATAGGCGAATGCGGCGATATGGGGTACACACCTATCAATTGCGGCAGAGTGTGGACCGAACGCCGCTCAATCTGTACGAAGCGCTAGATCCCTGGGCGGCGAAGCTCGGACGTCTGGGACTTATTTCGACAAGGCTGGTCGAGAGCGAGAGAGATTTGGACATCGAGTTCGATAAACACATTACCGCCGACGGAAAGGTCCGCACTCTGGCGCACAAGATATTCCTGCAGCGCGAAGATGAGGCATGTTTCGAAATCGTTCTAAAGGCGACTCCCAAGGGCGGGGTGGCTGGAGTTAGTGAGCCCTGATGTGTAGCCTAAGAATAGCTTGGATTCTCCCCCAACACCCTTCTTGCACCCCACCTCATTCCCCACTACGCAATCAGCTCACCTCATGATTACCTCCAGCGTCAAAGCACTGAACGAAACAAAGGCCAAGGTCGCCCGCCTCGAGCAGGCCCTGGCCAAGGAACTGGCCTCCCTTCCATCCGCCTACGGCTTCGATTCCCTCAAGGCGTTTGTCGCCGCCATCAAGGCCGCCGGCGACAAGGGCAGGGTGGGGCGGCCCAAGAAATCTACAGTACCCAAGACCCGCAAGCGCGCCAAGATCACCGATGCTATTCGGGCGAAGGTCGGCAAGTTGGTGAAGGCCGGGAAGACCGGATCACAGATCGCCAAGGCGTTGAAGATTTCGCTGCCAAGCGTCCAGAACGTCAAGAAGGCCCTCGGACTGGTCAGGCCAGCGACGAAGCCTGCGCGCAAGCGCAAGGCCCGCCGTGCGCCAGCCAAGCGCGCTGCAGCTCCCAAGCTTCGGAAGAAGCGCGTTTCGCCAAAGAAGTCCGCAGCTCCCGAATCAAAGCCAAGCCAAGTGTCGGATGAGTCCACGCCGGCTCCTTCGGCCTGATTCCCGCCATTGCTAGTTTGGGGACCTTCGTTGTGAGCGGCGGCGCGAACGCACCCGGATTTCGGCGGTTTAAAAAGACCCCGGGCTAAGAGGACATGGAGCGAGGCGAGGGCGGAACCGGCCTTTTTCGCTACTTAACATAATAATATTGATTGCTAATCGTTTGCTGAAATGACTTTTGGCCGGGTTAACGAATCTCACCGCAGGTCGATATCGTTTTGAATCAGCAGGCGAAGGATATCAGGATCGGTTAGGATAGACGGTCTGCCCGGCGGGGCTTGGGAGAGCACAAGCTTCTCCATGGTCGCTTCATCCGGACGGGAAAATAATGCGAGGCACCTAGCCGTTGCTCCACAGCGACACGCTTGGTAAATGAATCCATCAAGTTTCTTAGGATGATCCATTAGTGCCCGGGCCCACGCTTGGCAGTGTCTATACGGCGCCAACCACGTTCCTGCGTTTGATCGAAGGTCGTGAATTATCTTTTCCTGGGTTACATCGATAAGCCGAAGCACATGTTCCACTCTGAATTCTATCAATTTGCGCGTCTGAAGCTGTGCCTTGGCATAGAGGGCACGGTTGTCGACGGGCATGTCCTCGATTTTCGCGCCAAAAACCTCCCAGAAAGCGGTTTCCTTGCTGTCAGCTAGATACAGAATCTTGAAAGGATGTGACGGGTGAGAAAATCGACTGACGGCACGATCGTCCCAATCGTATGGACTCGGACGGACAACAGCTCCTAGGCGCATCCATTTTGAGGGATATGCTGACAGCAAATCAGGGGCGCACTTCGCAAACTCTGCAGCGGGCGGCGGTAAATGCGGTTGTCCGCGCCCAGCCGGTCGACCAGCCATGGCTTAGGCTGCCAGATCGCGTGCGACCTTGAGCATTTCTGCTATCTTGGCTCCATGGACCTCCGCCGGCACGTTCTCCTGAATATGCTTAAGGAAACTGCTCCCTTTAAGGTTTTTTCGTTCCACAGTTAGGAAGTGGATCGCCGCAAAGCCGTTTCCAATGACATCAATAAGGGCCGGGATCCACGCGGCAACCGCGGAACCCTCGAATTGAAACATCGGGAAGAGGTAGAAGCGTTTTCCTGGCTCCTGATATGCTAGAACGCGCCCCTCGTCTTTTGCCTTGTGGACCCCCGCTTTGCTTAGGCGAAGGAGCTTCATGACGGCCTCGGTTGAGAGGGCTTCGCCCGCGGCTGCAGCGAGGGCCCCGTCCTTGGAAGCCGCCCTACTTGCCAGAAAATCGGTCAAGACTTTTACATTTTCACGGTTGGTTTCCTGAATCCGCTCCCACGTCACGCGCAATAGGTCCGGGACGGGCAACTTTTGGGCTCGAATGAGTCCAAGGAGGTGATCGCGGGTTTGCGCGGTGCGGGTCATAGTTGCCATGGTGGACAAGGTAGACCAGCGCCTGTGTTCGTCAACTACAGAAACAATCTCCCCTATGTCACGGGAGAGGCGCTTATTACACCATTCCTCACAGCTCGTTCCAAATTCAATAGGCTGGAATTGCGCGTTGGACGGTGTAACGGAAATTGACATTTCCGTTACTTTAAACCTCCCTCTTGGCCCATGGCCGAAGCGCAGACCATCGGTCCTTACGGGAAACTCTTGAGCGACGTGCTCGCGGACTTGAGCGCCGCTACTTGCCAAGCCTATGAAAAGGATCTGAAGGATTTTAGCCAGGAATACCTGAAGCTTCCGAAGGGTCAGGAGGCAAGAGGAGTGCGGGAATTGCTATCTGGTGGATTCGAAGCTGCCAATGCGCTCGTTCGCGAGTACCGTGCCGACATGGACACGCGGCGGGAACTGTCCTCCGCGACCATAAATCGGCGACTGTCCACACTGCGAAAGCTCGTTCAGGCCGCTCATCGCCGGGCCCTCGTCACGTGGTCGATCGACGCGCCGAATATCAAGGACGAGCCGGTTCACAACGCGGACGGCCCGGACCTGGATGACATGCGGCGAATCGTTTTTCACGTGGCAAAGGATGAATCAGGCAAGGGCCGCCGGGCTTACGCTATTATCCGCTTAATGGCCGATCTTGGTTTGCGCCGCGGTGCGGTGATCAACATGGACCTGAACGATCTCGATCTGCCCAAGAGGATCCGAGTTCGGCTTAAGGGCCGCGAAAAGAAGAGATGGAAGGATCTGCCTCCCGAGACGTGCGCTGCCCTCCGCAGGTGGCTTGCTGTGCACCCTACCCGGTCGAAGAGCCGGGTCGGTCCGGTGTTTGTGAACTTGGTGCCTGGCTGGAACGCCAGAATTTCCGGGTCAGCAATCTATGAGATCGTGACCGAGTTCAGCGAGGCAGCCGGGTGCCGTACCCGCCCGCACGGAATCCGACACAGTGCCATCACTAACGCGATCGTGAACGCGGCCACGCTTGGCGAAACACTGGATTCTGTGATGCAGTTCTCCGACCATGCAGACTTCAGGATGGTTCTCCGCTATCGTAACGCCTCGAAGAAAGCTCAGAAGAAATTCGCGAACGCCAATGCAGCAACGTTCGGCGATCCGTTGGCGCAGTGATCTTGGTCGGATAGACGCCTCTCGCAGAATAAGTACCGCGCGGTCCCTCGATATGCGAGCGGATGGGTGTATCTTTATCCAGTGCATGTTGCTTCCGTCACCTTATTGAAAATGGCGAGTTACGGCGAGGGCGATTGAAGAGTACGCGTAGTTCGTCCTTTGCGGCCTCAAGGCGAGCCCGCTGCTCTGCTGCTAGCTGACCTCCGGCCCGATTCATATAGAACGTGAGCATCGACATTGCCGACCGAAACGCGGTGGACTTTCTACGGTCGCTGGTCTCAGCAGAGGCTTTGAGCGACTGGGCAATCGCCACCGGGTCGTCCCAAGTGAATACACCTGACTCGAGATCCAAGGCATTGCTGTACTGGGTGACGCGCTGAGACCACTGCTTTTGCTTGTCCGATCGGGCGCTATCTACGTTGCCAGTCTTTCCGTGCTGCGCGTGCAGTTCGCGTTCGGCTTGCAGCCAGTGCGCCGTCTCGTTGCCGTCCCGCCGACCGGTTTCGTCCCAGATCTGATAGGCCCGCCGAGCGATGTTTTCGTGACTGATTGAAGGACTTAGGTTCATTTCCGCACCACAGGAATTCGTGATTTCCGGGCAAAAAGGCGGTTCGGCTGAGTGCTCATAAAGTTAGTTTATGCTCGCTTTCAAGCACCCTAACTTAGGACATCATGGTTTGTTCTTGCTCAGATCCACTTCAGACGCAGCAGCCACATCTTCACGCCCTGGGTGAGCAACATGTAGCACACGATTGTCAGCCCCAGCAGCGGCCAGTAGAGACGCGGCAGCATTGAAAACCCCAGGTAGTGGCCTAGCGGTGAAAGGGGAATCGCCACGCCGACCGCCATGATGACGACGGTCATCACCGTCAGCGCCAGGGACGCACGACTCTGAAAAAAGGGAATTTTGTTGGTTCGGATGACGTGGATGATCATCGTCTGCGTTAACAAGCTTTCGACGAACCAGCCGGCCTGGAACACGCTGGCGCTGTGAGCCGCGGCCGTTGGCGTTGATGTGTCCCAGCAATGGAACAGCTTAAGCATCATAAAATACGTCGTGTAATCGAAGATCGAGGAGCACGGACCGATGAGGACGACAAACCAAGTGAGATCCTTGATGTTCCACTGGCGCGGGGCCGCGATACGCTCGGGGTCCACTGCGTCCGTAGGTATGGCGGTCTGGCTGACGTCGTAGAGCAGGTTGTTGGCCAAAATCTGTACCGGCAGCATCGGCAGGAAGGGCACGAAGACGCTGGCGCCCAGCACGCTGAACATGTTGCCGAAGTTGCTCGACGCACCCATGCGAACGTACTTGGTGATGTTAGAGAAAACCCGTCGTCCTTCCAGCACCCCATCGTCCAGCACCAATAGGGACTTCTCAAGCAGGATCATGTCGGCGGACTCTTTGGCGATGTCCACGGCAGTATCCACGCTGATTCCCACATCGGCGGCGTGGAGTGAGGGGGCGTCATTGATGCCGTCCCCCATATAGCCGACGGTGTGTTTGCGGGATTGCAGCGCCTTGACGATCCGCTGCTTGTGCGCGGGCGAAACGCGGGCGAAAAGGGTGGTCTTTTCGGAGGCGTCGGCAAGCTGCTCGTCGGTCATCTTCTCCAGCTCATCGCCCAGCAAAACGAATTCCGTTGAAAGCCCCACATCTTTGCATATCTTGCGAGCAACCAGGTCGTTATCACCGGTCAAAACCTTGACCAGCACACCATGACCTTGCAAATCCTTGATTGCGGCGGTCGCGGTTTCCTTGGGCGGATCGAGGAACGCTACATAGCCGTTTAAGATCAAGTCGCACTCGTCGGCTTTGCCGTACGGAGTCGTGCCGGCGGCGACATTGCCGCGGGCAGCGACGTCCTTGGTGGCGATGGCCAGGACGCGGAAGCCGTCAGTGCTCAGCCGCTCGTATTCCTTCTTCAAATCCTCCGCGTGCTGGGTATCCATCGGCGAGATCGCGCCGTCTAGCGCAAAGCTCCGGCAATTGGCGAAGATCGCCTCGGGAGCGCCCTTGGAGATAATGCGATCTCTGCCGTCGGGCGCGCGGACCACGACTGACATGATGCGGCGCTGGAAATCAAAGGGGATTTCGTCCACTTTTGCGTATTGGGGAATGTCGGCGTGAGCGTGGGTCTCAGTGTGCGCGAGCACGGCACGATCGAGGACATTCTTAAGGCCGGTTTGAAAATGGCTGTTGAGGTACGCCAGTGCGAGCACGCCTTGGTCCTCCTTCAACATCACGTTGCAGTAACGCTCAAGTGTGACCTGGTCCATCGTCAGCGTTCCCGTTTTGTCGGTGCAGAGCACGTCCATCGCCCCCAGGTTCTGGATCGCGTTGAGTCGCTTGACGATGACCTTCTTGCGCCCCATCGCCACGGCCCCCTTGGACAAGCAGACGGTCACGATCATCGGCAACATTTCGGGCGTCAGGCCTACGGCCACCGCCATCGCGAAGAAGAATGCCTGCCCCCAATCTCTCTTGGTGAGGCCGTTGATGAGGAAGACCAGGGGCACCATCACCAACATGAAGCGGAGCATTAGCCATGTGAACTGGGCAATGCCGCGATCAAAGGATGTCTGGGTCGGCTGATCCTGGAGCGACCGGGCCATGCCCCCGAGGTACGTGTCCTTGCCGGTGGCAACTACCACCGCGCTGGCCGAGCCGCTTTCTACGCTCGTGCCCAGGAACGCGATGCTGGTCAATTCGATCGGCGCGGTCGCTGCCCCCGTGGTCTTCTTCTCAACGTCCAACTTCTCGACCGGGAAACTTTCTCCGGTCAGCGAGCCTTGGCTGACGAACAGATCCTTGGCCTGAACGATCCGCACGTCGCCGGGAATCATGTCGCCGGCGGCCAGTCGAACCACGTCGCCGGGGACAAGCTGTGCGACGGCGATCTCCCGCGGTGCTCCGCCACGAAGCGCTGTCGCGGTCACCGAGATCATTGCCTTGAGTTTGGCTGCGGCGTTGCCGGCTTTGGACTCCTGAATCAACTTTAAAGCAACGCTCAGGGCAATCATGGATGCCATCACGGCCGCGCCAGGCGAATCTCCCGTTGCCAGCGAGATCGTCGCGAGCACGGCCAGCAGGATTACGAGCGGGTTGAGCATCGCGCGCCAGAGTAGCTTCCCGAATCCCGCCCGCTGGTCTTTCGCCAGCACGTTGGGACCGTACTCGGCCAGACGCGTAGCGGCCTCGCTGTCGGTTAGTCCCTCGGCGCGAGTGTTCAGCTTGGCGTAGACGCCCGCTGTTTCCATCGCCGCCGACTCCACCACCAGGGGCGACACGCGTATCGTCGCGGCCTTATGCCGATCGGTTGCAAGCACGCTCTTGGGGAGGACGGCCGATGGGATGCTAGTCATGTTGAACTCGCGGACAGGTTGAACAATTGACCCGTGCGCCGACGGTACACTCATTGCCGCCGCAATCCTACTTGAAAGTGAAAACTCCTGGGCCCGCTGGGTTGATGCCGTACAAATAGACAGTCAGCAGCGCAGATGGCCGGCGGCAACCAAAACGTTCACGCCGCGGGCTTCGTAAGCGGTAGTTTGATTTGACCCTGTTCGAGCCCCTTTTTGAGCAACTCAACAAGTTTCGTGGCATCTGGCGCAGCAGCTATTTCAGTAGAAAAGAAGGCTGTCGGCTCGATCGTGCTCGAAACTTTGTACTTGCGGGTAACACCGATGGTCGAGTGCCGGAGTCCGGCGCTCGCCGCAAAAATGTCACGGCGTTGCGCGAGATGGGAGGCGAATTCTTTTCTCAGCGTGTGGATGCGACTGGTAGAATGTTTGATTCCCTTCGTCTTCAGCCGCGCGCACAGGGCGGTGAAGTCCGTCTTGCAGCGGTAGTAACGCCGCGCGGAGTCTGCCCTTGGCGGGTTTGGCGAAGTGAGCACGAATTCACCGCGGTTTTCGGCAGCGTGCTGTCGAAGCTTTTCGGCGAAGCGGGGTTCAAGCTGAATCTTGCCGACGGAAGAATCGCTTTTGAGCCGATGGTAATTCGTGGGGGCGACCGTGACCACGCCCGCCGGCAGGTCCACATGCGTCCACGGAAGCTTGTCGATTTCGTTTCGACGTAGGCCAGCGCCGATGGCCAGGACGAAGGTGATGAGCTGATTGCCCGAAAGCTCCTTGAAGGCGTGTTCGATCAATTGCTTGGCATCCGCATCAGGTGTGTAAAAAAATCCGCTTTCCGCTCTGGAAGTAGTTCCACCCCGTCGAACGGCAACGGTGTCGGCATCGCGAGATTAGGGCATTTCGTGAGAACTCGCTTGAGCACACGTTTCGCAAAGAGCGAACGCCCGCCTCGCAAGAAGCTGTTGGCCGTGTGTTCGACACGGGTGCGCTCCGGCGACCCCACCGGATGCCTCGCGATATAGCGGTCCCGCCAATCTTGGTTGTTGAGCGGCAGCGCGAGCGCACCCGGATTTCAGCAGGCTTTTAAAAGACCCCAGGCTAAGGGGACATGGAGCGAGGCGAGAACGGAATCGTGCTCTTTTCACTACTTAACATAATATAGATGGTTGGACGCGAAAGAGCCGTTTGGACATGGGGAGATCGATTCTGAACGGGAACTAAAGCGGGCGACGGCGCTGCCCAAGCTCGCTGCGGCAACCCCTGGCCGGGTGATCGTCCTCCCCGAATCAATCGGTGGGCTATGGTTTGAGGTGCCAGAAGCGTTTTGGAAGGAAGGGCTGACCTCGAGTGGCGATAAAACCGTCCTCCTGGGCGCTGAAGTAGGGGAGGGCGACGGCCGATCAGCGAACATCCTTCTTTCCGTAAACCGGACGGGTTCAAAGATCATTTATCGCCAGAGAATGCCAGTGCCGCTAACCATGTGGCGGCCTTGGGCGAGTGACGAGACGCATGCCTATTGGTTTGAACACCCCGTGGTGGACGTGGCCGGTGAGCGCGCGGCCGTGCTCATCTGTTATGAGCAAGTGATTGTTTGGCCCATTTTGTTTTCAATGGCAGATCGGCCGACCGTGGTAGTCGCAATCGCGAACGACTGGTGGGCCGGTGGCCCGACTATTCCGAGGATCCAAAGGAATTGTGTCCTAGCTTGGTGCCGGCTTTTCGGCACGCCGTTGGTGACGGCGATGAATACCTAAACGATCACGGGATAATAGCATAGGGGTTCGAATACCCGTGGGGACGCCAGCGCATTCCTGGAGAGAGCTTTGTGTAATTGTGCGCACCCCGTGGAGGCCCAATTATAGGAAACGAAAGGAACCCAGATGCATTACGATGCGATCAAGACACGAGTGGAAGAGCTCCGAGCCTATGTGCCTTCGATCCAGCGACCAAGCGGGTAGCTTTACTATGGCACGGTATGGGGAGATCACGGACTTGACGATAAAGGGTCCGTAACTCGTGCGGGCCCGGTCTAGAGCCGCCCGAGCGGGACGGCGGCACACCGCCTCGACCACCAACTTGTCGAGATTACGGTGTTCACCTCGTTGATGTCGCCGTCGGCCGGCATCTGGCTTAGGGGCCTTGCGCAAAATCGGCCGGGAGAAATGTCCCGTGTCCACATTGCAGCATTGAGGCATCATGGACGCAGCAGGGATCGTCGGCAAGGTGCCAGGGTTAACGTCTCGGCCGGCTTGGCCATGGTGCTTCTGAGGGCAACACCGGGCAAGGCGGTCCAAACGGGATCGTCTTTCATGGCAGCCAAACCGGCCGCACAGGCGGACTCAGTGGGGAACGCGGCAAAGGCGATGAAGACATGCTCGCTCTCTCGAACTGGGAGGCGAAAGTCGTTATTGGCTGGCTCAGTGACAAATTCCGCGAGGAGCCGGCCATTGGCCCGCTGAAGGACTGGGGACACGCTTGAAGCAAAGAAGTCCGTGAATTTTCCGTCCACGGAAACCTTGAAATAGTAGATCACGGCGCCGATGAATCCATCCGCGGTTTCGGCGCCAGAGAGCGGCGGACGCGTGGCGGGGTCTAGGTGAAAACCGGAGCCTGGTCTCGCAGGCTTGAGCAGGAGGACATTGTCGGAATCGATCATCGTGTCGTTGGCCGCACCGCGAAATTTCAGCCAGACCGGGCTGCCATAGAATTTCTCTAGCGCCTGGCGCCGCGCCCCCATGTCGCCGAAGCCGCGCAACCATACAAAGCGATCGGGTGCCCGCTGGTCGCGGAATTGTCCGATCACCGCGGCGCCGACAGCTTCCTGCGGTTTGATAAAATTGTCTTCGAACAGGTGAATCAGGTCTTCGCGCCGGCCGGGCTTCAAGGTGTATTGACGCAGTTCGACGACGGGTGACAATTCTTGCATACTGCTCACTTGATTATCCCGGGTAAGCTCCATAATCCAATTCGTCTCCCAAATCTTTCCTCCATCGGGCGAAAAAGCCTGTTCCCAGAGAGCGGATGTGGGCGTGATGTGCGACCAGATGAACCGCACGCGGATCGGCTTTCCCTTGAACGTATCGTCGGCATAGAAGGTGCCAACACCGTTCTCGAAACGGCCCTTGACCGGCGGATCGAGGTCTCCGAAAGGATCGCGCCCGTCGAGCCACCAGATTGCCCATTGCCCGGTCGTCGGATCGTATGCGCGCAGCGAGACTCCCCGATAGGCGCCACCTGGCATGTCTAGCACGTTGTCGTCCACGTTGGCCCAGCCATCCATAAGCTTGCGCATGCTACTCGTACCGTCGAATTCCAGCCATTCACGACTGTCGGCTAGGCGCTCCTTTAAGCGACGATGATGGACATGCCATTCACCGACGAAAAAATCGAAATCGTGCAAGCCAGTAAGATTGGCGGCAGCTTGGCCGGGCTCTGGGATCTCTTCGGATGAATGTGCAGGAGCAATTGAGCCCAACAATAAGCCGGCAGCGAGCGTGAGGCGGTGATTTTTCATGGGATCGTCCTTTTCATGTTGTTCGCGGTATTATGGCGCATTAAATATGCCACCGGAGGTCATGTATTGTTAATAGAGACGAAAAATGCTAGCGAGCCGCCTCCTGTCGATCTTGATGCTGCTGCAAGCTCGCGGTCGTATGAGCGCGAGTCGACTGGCGGCAGAATTCGAAGTCGCCGTACGCACGATCCACAGCGACATCGATCAGCTAAGCGCGGCAGGGATATTTTACACCACTTTCGCCCTTAGGGGATATACTGCCTCCAACGAGATCGTGGAATCGACCCTTCCCGATTTGACCGACGCAATAGATACGATCCGCAGATTACTTGCTATGCCTGACGTCGGCAGCCTGCATGCCCGTTTTGCGGGTCACGGCTGTTTCGCAGCAAGGATAATGCGGGAGTAACCGACCGAAACCCCACCGTTTAAGAAACAAGCAGATCGCTTGTCATATCGGTCGCGCTTGGTGCCGGATTGCAGGATGGGGTGGTTGTGTGGGTAGCGTGGACACAAACGATCCGGGCGGCTGTAGCGGCCAGCTGTGCGCGCAATGCGGGCGGCCCGAGTACGTTCACGTCTCCGCCCAGGCGCATCAGCTCGCGGACGCCGAATTCCAAGGACTCAATGGGGAGCATGCAGCGCACCCAGCCGGCACGGTCCGGTTTGTGCGCGGTCTTGGCCGCCACCTCGACCACGTGCGGGCCGAGCAAATCGAGCAGCTCCAAACCCCTTGGCGAAAGGCGCACTTCTGCGTGCTCGCGATAGACACTGGCCTCGTAGTCATGCGCCGCCAACGTCCAGTGGGCCGCCAAATCGAAGCCCTTGGGGCGGTCGAACGTCTGGTCACAGAGTTCCGCGTCGTAGATCTTTGCGGCGCGGAAAGTGCGGATGGACGTTCCGCTCTGCGCCACCAGGTACCAGACGCCGCCCTTCAGCACGAGGCCGAGCGGCGCGAGTGTGCGCACGGGCGGACTACCGCCTCTGGAGTGGCGGTAGCGCAGCTTGAGCAGGCGGTCGCCCCAAACGCCCGCGGCGACCACCCGCAGCGAAGGCAGTAGGTCTGTCCCCTTAAACCAACCGGCCGGGTCAAGGTGGAAGCGCGTGGCGATTCTCTCTGCTCCATGCTGTAGGTTCGCCGGGAGCGCCGCCATCAGCTTGAGGCGCGCCGAGGACAGGATGCCGGCCAGACCAAGTTGTTCGGCGGGACCGGGTAGTGCGGTGAGGAAAAGCGCCTCTGCCTCGGGCTGGGTAAGGCCGGTGAGTGTCGTGCGGTAGCCGTCCCTCAGCCGGAAGCCGCCGTTGCGCCCCCGGTCGGCGTAGACAGGAATGCCGGCCGCGCTAAGCTGGTCGATGTCGCGGTGGATCGTGCGCACGGAGACCTCGAACTCCGCAGCCAGCTCGGTCGCGGTCATCCGGCCTCGGGTCTGGAGCCGCATGAGGATCGTTATGAGGCGGCTTGCCAGCATTATTTCGCAAAATCAATTAAACATGACATTAGGAGGCATGATTAATCGGGCATGATTGACGCGCAAACAGAATCCATCCACCACATGAAACACTCCCGCCATATCGCTGCTGCCGGTCTACTCATCACCTCGCTGGCTTCCATTACCCCGATCCCTGCCGCTGGGGATGCCCCTCCGCCTGCGACAGCCAACCTCTCCGGCCTTCACGACTTCGACTTCCTCATCGGAGACTGGCGCGTCCACCATGTCCGCATCAAGGAACGTCTTGCCGGCTGCAACGAGTGGACTGAATGCGACGGCACCTGCAGCATGCGCCCGACGATGGGCGGCTGGGGCAATGTGGACGACAACGTCATAAACGTACCCGGCGAAGTCTATCGAGGCGTGGGGCTGCGCGCCTATGATTCAAAGACAGGACAATGGGCAATATGGTGGCTGGATGGTCGCAATCCGTTCGCCGACCTCGCTCCTCCTGTAAAAGGCCACTTCCATGACGGCGTCGGTGTTTTCTACGGCACCGACACGCTCAGGGGAAAACCAATTCTTGCGCGCTTCATTTGGTCGCAGATAACGCCTAACTCCGCTCATTGGGAGCAGGCCTTCTCTCCCGATGGGGGCGAGACATGGGAAACCAATTGGAAAATGGACTTCACCCGGGTCAACTGACGGTCTCGCGAGTCGGGACGCCGTTCCTTCCACCCAACTCACTCATTCAATGGACCAAAGCTTATGGCTCTATTTCCTGCTTGTTCTCGGTATCGTGGCCCTCCCAGGAATGGACATGGCCTACATCGTCTCGAGCGCATTGGCGGGGGGCGCCCGCTGTGCGGTGTCGGCGATCGCGGGTGTCGTTGCGGGAGGGATGGTCCACGTGCTGACCGCTGCGATCGGATTGACGGCTCTCCTGGCTGCTTTTCCCCACGCGCTCAGAGTGCTCGTGCTGCTGGGGGCTGCCTACATGGCGTGGATGGGCTGCCAATTCTTCCGGACGCGCCCGGCAACCGCTTCAACGGAGGCCACGCCGGCGCTTCAGAGCTCCTCCGTATTCCGCTACGGTGCCATGACCTGCCTTGTGAATCCCAAGGCATACGCCTTCATGCTGGCTGTGTTCCCGTCCTTCCTGCATTCCGATCGGGGGTCGCTTGCGCTGCGGGCGGCGGAGCTGAGCGGACTCACTGTAGCGACCCAAATCGCCGTGTACGGGGCCACTGCATTCGTCGCGCTGCGAATGCACCGGAGGTTCGCCTCAAGCCCCGCTACTCAGGAGTGGATGCAGAGGACCGTGGGGGCCATCATGATAGTTTCGGCGGCAATTCTAGCGCACGGATGGCTCTGATACGTCCGATGTCTTACCGAAGCCGGGATTTCGATTTAAAGGGTTGATTTGGGGCTTTTCAGGGAGTTTTCCAACTCGGCCGCCAAGGTTGATAGACCGATGCCGAATAACCGCGACCGGGGTGGATGCTTTGTGCCGGATTATCTGTGAAGCAACATTGAGATTTTCGAAGTCAAGAGCTTCCACATAAATCCGGCAGGGTACATCTCGGAACTTGGAACATCCTTCGGGATCTCGGCATTCGCGGGTTTGAATTTAGTACAAATACGCCATTGCAAGGGAGGTATGTCGTCCTGAAATCGCACCCGATACACTGGCACCCAATGCTTTCCATCATCAAATCGCATTACCATGGCCGAATTGCAGCAGGTAGCAACAACTCGGCTCGTAGTCGATTTCTCGTCGATCTTATAGTCTTTCAGAAGTTCGGCACCCTTTGAGTATGTGATGCGATCTTTACGATAGAGAACATAGCCGGTGCCACCATCTGGACCTAGAATTCGACCAGCGTTATCCAATGCTTCAATCTCCCGGGAACCTTCTTGGCAAGTGTCGCAATAGCAGACGGCACTCGTAAAAGGAGCACCAAGCGCTTCGATTTCTACGTTTCCACATGAGCAACGAATGGTTCGCACACCACCGGCATGAGAGGCTGTATTGAGTTTCACTTCCATAGGTTCGGCGTGTACAATGCAAAACACTCCCTAATGAATTCTTAGAAAAAAAAGGGAAGCCCTAATGTGCGATTCTGGCCGGGTCCGAGGATAGTGGCGATTAAGCCTGCCGCAGGACCCGGCCAGATAACTTAGTCGCGCCGGACGATGCCAGCCAAATTGGCCAGCGAATGATTCCGTTACACTCTAACTGGCCAGAGTGGCGGTTAGCATTATCACATCTGTGCCGATCATCGCTTCGGGAAAGCTTCGCAGGAGAAACATGCAGTGCGCCTGCGAGGGCGAATGCCTATAGATCAATAACAGATCAATTCCCGCTCTCGATTCTGGCCCGTTCCGATCGGTCAATTTGAACCGTCCAAGCCTCAAGGATCAAACTCAACTGTGTGTCCGACTTCCCTCCGGCTCCAGCCAATCGCCAAGACGTTTCACTCGAGGGTCTCGCCGCGCCAGTTTCGGCCACGCCAAATAGAAAGGGATCATGCGCTCAGTCAGACCGAAGGGTGCTATCAAGCGGCCATCACGCAGCAATCCGTCCACATAATATTCGGTGCCAATTGCGACGCCCATACCGGCTTGTGCCGCGCCGAGTGCCATGTGCAAATGCTCGAATGACACAATGCGCCGGGGCTGTAACGGTCGCAGGCCCTTTGCTTTAAACCACTCATCTACAATGCTCGGTCTGCGTTGACTAACAAGCCACGTAGCCTTGCCTAAATCCTCTGGTGTGGACCATGGTCCATGGCCGTGGGCATAACCGGCCTCCATTACCGGTCCAGAGCGGTCGGCCATAAATACACGCCTTACAAGCCTGTCGTCACGGGGCCAGCGACCTACATCGATCAGTGCGTCAATGCTCCCGGCCGTAGCCGGAGAGTCTATTTTGGAGTTCCTAGCATAATCATCTTCTGACGCGCATCGAAATTATCCAGGCTCCGGATCCTACGGCGGGCAGTGCGATAATGCAGATACGTTGCCAACCGGGGCTGGCCATTTTCTCAAAGAAAACAAATATCGTAAGGCCGACAATCCACCATAGATTCATCACGCCTCCAACAAAGAGCAAAAGCATAAGCGCCCAGCAGCAGCCAAGGCAGTTTATGCCGTTCCGCAATCCACCTCGAAACCCGGAATGAGAGCTATTCGCAGTCAGACATTGGCAAGATCTCAAGCAAGCCCGCTTCAATGGCGTGAATTGATACACACCAGTCACGGCCAGCAAAATCATATTCAGTGGATCGCTTCGTATCTCCATCATCGGCGTTAGAATCTTCGCCGAATCGAGATACCGCTGGATAAAGAATGCTAGCACGGAGAACGCTGACCAAACTGCAATATACCCAGCCATGAAGGCGAGCCCGGTACGGTGCGCGTAGTTCCTCCCAATCTCAGCAGTCTTGGAAGGCACCGAACCCAAGACAGCAATCGCCGCAGACGGTAACATCATACCGATCATCATCACGATCCACATTGAGCATAGCAGGAGGCGATGCACCGAATCCCAATTGTTCGTCATCATCCACGCTGACGAACCCGACATGTTGCCCTGCATGTCGAGTGCCATTGGTACGATCCACGCCCAGCAGGCGATGACGATCCCAAGAATGGCACCCAAGACAAGGCAGCGGTTGGACTGAATCATGCCTTCAAAAACGATGACTACCTTTCTTAATGACTTCATAAGTGATCAAGTTGACGAACGTGGTGTCAAAGCGGCTATCTCCAGGTCGTAGGCGTCGCTGGTTTCAAAGGCCATCGACGCGTTCAAGCGCGGCGATCAGAGTTTTTGTCGTATTCGTCATGCCGGCGGAGCCACGGCCCCATCGTGCCGTCTTCGTCGCGGCCATTCGGCGTCCGGTCGAGGATTGCGTAGTAGCTCATCAAGAACTCCGTTCCGCGTGTGTAGCTGGAGTAGCAAAGGTAAACGCTATCTCCTTCGCGCGCGAAAACGCTGATGCCATGCCCCTCGGAGACATAGCCGGCGACATCCGTGCCGCAACCGCTGGCGTTTTGGGCTACGATCGGCGGCAGGTTCTCGCGGAACCCCGAGTCTTCCAGTCGCCGAAACATTGCAACTTCGTTGGATTCGAGCGCCAACGTGACCTCGTTCGAGGCCTCGGCGGCCGATACCCCAAAGTCGAAGTTGAAGTCGCTGTCATAGCTGGACACCCAGTTGAAGCTCCAGCCCATCCGCCGGCGGTAGGCGAGCAGCTTCGCGAGCGGCGCGCGTGAGATGCAGATCATCGTCGCGTCGTGGGCCTCGACGTGCGGTAGGACTCCGTTGAAGCTGTCGGCCGTCGCCGAGCAAGCCGGACAACCAACGGTGTAGGGGGGTCCAAACATGAAGTGGTAGACGATGAGTTGCGAACGTCCTCGAAAGAGGTCGGTGAGGGACGCTTTCCCTTCGTCCGTCTCAAAGCTGTATTTCTTGTTGATTCGAACCCAGGGCAGCTCCCGCCGCCGCCGTGCCACCTCGTCACCGCGCCGCGTGAGATCCTTCTCCTCCTTGAGCAAGTCGAGCCGCGCTGCAAGCCACTCTTCATGCGTACCAATCTTATGATGTTTCATGGGATGTTTTCTAGCGTTGTTTTCGATTTAGTTAATTTTGCTCAATTTTCTTTTGTCGATATGGACCCAAGATCCTGTAGAAAGTATTCGCCATTCGGACGCATTTATTGGTCTACACTTTCATTCCTTTCCGATGGGTTGCCCTTTCCCCTTAGTTATCAGGCTGCGCAAACTGTTTTTGATGATATAGCTCCATGCGCCTGAACAGTCGCCGTAGCATTCGATGGAGCGAACCAGGCCAGTGTGGGTAAACCGGAGTTGGGTCTTTTTAGACTTCTTGGTGATCTCAAAGACTATCTCTGTGCCGTTCCACTCGGCCATGTCTTTGACAAAGCTGATTCGGCTCTTCAAAACGTGCCATACGACTTTCTTGCCTGGTATGAACTCGGTGATCTTCTGGGTGGTGCGGTGAAGATCCTCGTAGCGATACGTAAATTCTTCGCCGAGTTTGTCCGTACGACCTAGAATTTCTCCGGACCACCATCCACGAACGTTGTTGATGGCATCGAAGACAGCTTTGGGCGATTGGCTTACCGTAATTGTCGTTGTGAAATTTTTGGTCTTCATAATAGCCGCGGGTGCGTTGGGTTAAGTTGTAGTTTTTATGATCTGCCTCTGTGTGATAAATTACTTGATTCCGGTTCGCGATAACTAGCGACTTCTGCGGTTTCACAATTGCTCACGCTGAAGCCGCCGAGCCAGATGACATCGCATTGGCCATGGCGGCGAATTGACGATCTGGTACCTTTGGTGAAACTTCGAACTGCCGACTGAAGTCCAGCGCAAATGAGTCCGGAAAGGTGTCCTCGTGCCCGGCCTCAATGCCATCGAGGACCGCGTTCGCCACGTGGCGTAGCGAGGCCTTCGGAATCGATAGATCACGGCTCATGTCGGTGTCAACGGGACCCGGGTAAACGCAGAAGGGCCCGGACACCCGGCCTCGGAGTTCGACGGTTTCGGTGGCCTCGGCATGCCCCGTGATTTCGTCGAAGTTCGCAATGACCCTGAGCTCCAGGGGAGTGACGGTGACCTTTGGGCCCGTCGAAACGGCAGGGGCGGCAAAGACCGGCAAGTAGGTCATTATTAAGATGAAAAGGCGCAGGCCCGCGACAGTGGCCAGGGCTAGGTGAGAGCGCGCCCCGGAGGAAAGGTTGCAGGGGTGATGTGGCTCTCTGAAGTGTTCATGGAATGCTCTGTAAATGAACAATTTAATACGGTGAGGAAGAAAATGGGGCCCGCTCCGGATCGTGGATCACTTCATTTCTGAGCTTTCCCATGCCGTTACGGCTGTGATGCCTGCGAGTATGATGAGTGCTGTGATCATGATATTTGAATTGGATGTTCGGATATTCTTAGGGAAGGAGAGGGCGCACGATTCGCGCTTACCGCTTATGACCGTTTCCACATTCGAAATAATCGTTCGTTGGGCGCCCTTTCCAGGGACGGGGACCTAATGCGGTCTGTGGTTGGACTCATGCCGCCGCCGCCGAGCCCGAAAGCATCGCAGTGACCATTGCAGCGAATTGACGCTCAGAAGCCTTTGGTGAGGCTTCGAATTGCCCGCTGAAATCTAGCGCGAATGGGTCGGGGAAGATGTCCTCTTGCCCAGCTTCAATGCCGTCGAGGACGGCCTTCGCCACGTCGCGCGCCGAGGTCTTTGGAAACGTCAGCGCCCGGGACATGTCCGTGTCGACTGGGCCTGGGTACACGCCGAATACCGAGGTTCCTTGCGCCCCAAGGAGGACACGCGCGGCTTGAGTCAAGGAATGGAGCGCAGCCTTTGAGGCGCTGTAGGTGGGGAAGAATGCAGCATTGGTCAAGCCCGCCACTGAACCGACGGTTACAAACGCACCTCCGCCGTTCCTAGCAAGCGTCGGCGCCAAGCTCTGGAGCAGCTTTAGAGGCCCGAAGTAATTCACCTCCATCTCCCGCCGGGCATGATCTACGGTGGCTATATCCGTGATTGCGGTGCCAAGAGAAACGCCGGCATTGCTGATAACAATCTCAATGTCCGGAGCCGCTTCTACGGCCGCACGGATCTGGTCCGCATCGGTCACATCAAGCGGGAGCACCACAAGGCGCTTATCGTGCAGGTCGCCTAGCGACTGCGGGTCGCGCGCCGTGGCGTAGACCTTCTTCGCGCCCCGGGCGAGAAGCGCTTCCGTTAAAGCTCGCCCGATACCGCGGTTGGCGCCTGTTACAAGGGTAATGGATCCTTCGATTTTCTGTGCATTCATAGTTTCGTCCTCTTTAGTTGATTTCTTTGTGATCTGAATAGTTGAATATTTAACTAGTAAATTGGCGGAAAAAATGCGCACAGAACTTGTGCGCTTGTGCGGTTTGGGAAATCAGGCGTGAACGAGGGTCTTAGTGGACGGCTGACTGGCTGAGGCTTTGACTCGAAGCAGGCTCATCGCCATTTCCGGCAAACTTCGTAGGATTTCCGGCTCATTCATGATCCGAGCCTGGCTTACCATTCCCTCGATCAAACCGAAAAGAGCGAGGCCAAGCTTGGCGGGGTCGCACGGCTCTATTACGCCCTGGGCCGCCGCATCGCGAATTGTCGATTCATAATAGCGGCGCTTGCGCGCAAGAAAATCGCGTCCGGTGGCGCTCACGTCATCTTCCTGGGTACTCAATTCGGATACGACCGTGAACATAGGGCACCCCAACACCTTGCCATGCTGCTTCTTTTGCTCGGCAATATTTCCATGAAGTCCGTCGAGGTAATTGGAGAGGCGCAGTAACGGATCTTTCGATGGGGAAAACACCTCGTCCAGTGAAGGCTTCCACACTTCGATCCAAAGCTTCTCAAGAGCAGCGACGGCCAAATCGGCCTTGGATTTGTAGAAATAATAGAAGCTTCCCGTCTTAACACCGGCTCGCTTGCAGATGTCGTCAATCGTGACGGATCCATAGCTCTCCTCCCACATGAGGTCGAGAGAGGCTTGCATCAGCTTTTGATCGGCGTCGGAGGTTCTGCCCATGCCGATACGAATAGTTGAGGCTTTCACTATTGCAAGTGTTTTTTCCAAGAAATTCTCAATGGAAACCCATATACTTTCGTGTCACATTACCCATGAATCATTTAAGGAATCTTTACGATAGTCCTAAAATTGAAGATCCGCTTTTTAGCCAAGCAATCAACGCCGCCTTCCGTTCGTCCTTACTCTGCTGGCTAAGGGAGGAGAGCCCCGCATCGCTAGCGTGGATGCAGCGGGCGGTGGGAACAATCATGCTCGTTTCGGCGGCTGTCCTTGCAAAAGGCTGGCTGTGAATCTGGCGGCGCGATGGCTCTTCAATCGATGCCGTCTTGGTCCACCCTAATTACAACCGCCCTGCGATTGCCCATGAACCCAACCATAAAGGTACACGATGGAGGCTCCAGGCCGAATTGCGCACAATGGCAGAATTGTACTGGAATAGGCCGGACGACAGCGCGAATAGTCTATGGTAGGATTGCGCAATGAAGCCAGAGTTCTCGTTCTACGTTCAGCCGCTGGCCGAGGCCTTTGTCAGCCGGGTTCGCACTTCCCTCATTGACGATTTCGGCCGGCAGGTTTGCGCGATGCAAGCCAAAGGCGGTGAGCCCCTTCGTGACCGATTGAGGCGTGCCATTCCCGGCGAACCGATAATCCTGTGCAGCTACCAGGCGGTGCCGCTTCCAAGTGCATATGCTGAGGTTGGTCCGATCTTCATTTCTGCGGCGGCCGAATCTCCTCCACAGACGGTCCTAAACGCGCTGCCGGCCTGCTATTTTGCACGCACTTTCGCCCTTCGGGGATATAATGCCTCAAACGAGATTGTGGAATCGACCCTTACCGAGTTGATCGATGCAATTGATACGATCCGCAGTTTACTTGCTATGCCTGACGTCGGCATCCTGCACGCCCGTTTTGCGGGTCACGGCTGTTTCGCAGCAAGAATGGTGCGGTGACCTGACGTACCAGAACTGAGCCATTGCGAATGAGAGTCTGGGCTCCAAGAAAGGAACCCAGATGCCAAAAGGAAAGAAGCACACGCCGGAGCAGATCGTAGCGATACTGCGCCGGATCGACGGCGGGGAGTCGGCGCAGGCCGTGTCCCGCGAAGTGAACATCAGCGAAGCGACACTCCAGCGCTGGAAGCAGCAGTACGGCGCCATGGAGATCGACGAGGTGAAGGAGTTGAAGGCCCTCAGGGACGAGAATGCCCGCTTGAAGCGGATCGTCGCCGACCAGGTCTTGAACATCCAGGTGCTGAAAGAGGTGAACTCAAAAAAATGGTAAGCTCGTCGCAGAAGCGCCACGCCGCCCAGGGCGTGGTAGCGGCGGGCATGTGTTCGCAGCGTCAGGCGTGCCGTTATCTTGGGTTGGCGCGCTCCAGTTGGGCCTACGTGTCGCGGCCGCCGAAGCCGAGGAAGGTGCAAATCGGGGATGCGATCGCCGCGCTCGCGGTGCGCCATCCGCGGTATGGCTACCGCCGCGTACATGAAATGCTGCGCCGGAAGGGACTCTGCTGCAACCTGCGCACGGTGCAGCGGATGCGCCGTGACCAGGGTCTGGGCATCACCGGGCCGGCGCGGCGTCCCAAAGTGCCTCTACGGCCCGATGCGAAGGTGAAGGCGACCGCGGTCAACGACGTCTGGTGCGTCGACGTGGTCTTCGACACGACCCAGGGCGGCAACACGGTGAAGTTCCTGACGATCATCGATGAATACAGCCACTACTGCCTCGGGATTATTGCCAGCCGCCGCATGGGCGCCCGTGAGGTCGTGGCAGCGCTCTCCAGGCTGATCGAGATCCACGGAGCACCCGCCCACCTGCGGTGCGACAACGGAGCGGAGTTTATCGCCAAACTTCTCCAGGAATGGCTGGTTCTGGCGGGCGACGAGACCCGCTTCATCGAGCCCGGCAGCCCATGGCAGAACGGAATCAACGAAAGCTTCAACGGGCGCTTCCGCGACGAGTGCCTCGACCGAGAGCTGCTCGCCAACCTCCTCGAGGCCCAAAGCGTCGCGCTGGCCTTCCAGGAAGAGTACAACGACATCCGCCCTCACAGCACGATCGACTACCGCACGCCCAGCGAATACCGCGCCGAACTCTTGAACCAAGCTCCAGGCTCCGGTCAGGCCCGCCAAGCCGGGCCTTCCCTCCGCCTGGAGCTTGCTCTCGTCCCCACCACCAACCACAACCTGAACTGAGATCAACAACCCGCCCAGACTCTCACTCCGGGTGGCTCAACAAATGCGGTCCGGTCATCGGGAGTAACCGACCGAAACCCCACCGATTTTGCAAACACGCCCTAGCCACTTAGATGTTTTATGGCCATCGATGCTCCATTGACCACTTTTCAAGCGGCTCCTGTGATTGAAACCGAACGGCTTCGTCTTAGACCGCATCAACTGAGCGACGTGACCGACTGCGTCGCGATGTGGGCCGACCCTGAGATTGCTCGATATACCATCGGTAATCCATCGTCACCATCGCGAACTTGGTTGAGAATACTGGGCTATCGCGGACACTGGGCATTATTGGGTTTCGGCTATTGGGCCGTCGAAGAGAAGGCTAACGGTCGATACGTGGGTGAACTTGGATTTGCCGACTTTAGGCGCGATCTATATCCCGCGATCCAAGGCATGCCAGAACTCGGTTGGGTTCTAGCCTCAAACGCACATGGCAAAGGCTACGCGACCGAGGGTCTCCGCGCGATCGTCGCTTGGGGTGACTGCCACTTTGGATCTCTTCGTACCGCATGCATCATTCGACGGGACAATCATCGCTCTTTCCGCATCGCAGACAAACTCGAATATCAAGCAGTTGCTCCGGTCTCCGCTGCCGAAGAGTCGGAAGCTCTTTTAGTGAGGCTTGCGTCCGCAGCCCAGTCTTAGCTCCGCGCTACTTAGGACAAAAAGGTCGCCCGATTCGCAGTCCCAATGAAACACCTCCGCCGTCGGGTAGATACTCCACCAACGCAATCTTCAGTCCGCAAAAAACCATGATGACCGAAGAAACCAAAACGAAAAACGAAGCGGCGATCCGAGAACTGATAGATCGTTTTGCAAAGGCGTTTCGCTTCAAAGACGTCGACGGATGTATGTCTATTTTCGCCCCGGGAATCGTTTCGTTCGACATCCTTCCACCCCCTGCAAGCGGTGGGGGCCGAGAAGTTTGTGAGACATTGGCAAGAGTTTTTCGGCTCATATCAAGGTCCGATTCACGTCGAGTTTCCTGATGTAAGCATATGAGAGACGAGTCACGACGTACAGCATGGTACTGTCTCGATTGTATCCAATATGCCAGAATGAGACTCGGATGTTTGAATGAATAGGTACTGGTAATTCTGTCGGGCGACGCCGTCGGGAGCGCCGGCGCGGGGTCACATCTTTGGGATGGGCGGAAGGGACAGCGAGGCCTGGCCAAACGTGTAACGCCACCCTGTCGGGGTCCGGATGTACACGTCGCTGAACCAGAGTCGGTGCTCCATCGGCTTTCCATCCTGCACTCCCTTAATCCAAAGGAGGGCCGTGACCACGGCAGTATCGCCCCAGACGTGCACTTTCTGAGTGCCCGCCTCCTCCTCCTGGTGTTCGTAGGTGGTGCCCTTTTGGCGTGCATCCTGAAGTTGGACCTCCTTCGTGAAGGTATGCCCGCGCCCGGTCACGAGAATCATGTCGTCGGCCAGTATCCGATCCATGGTCGCCGGGTCGTTGTTCTTCACTGCGGCCTGAAACTGTGTGTCGAGGTCGGCGACCGCCTTGGCGTCATCGGACGGCGAGGCTAGCACTGAGCACGCGGTTAGGCAGCCCGCTCCAACAGCCAGAAAGAGTCTCTTAAATTTATACATGGTCTTTAATGAAAATTGAATCGTGGACTGAGCAAATCGGACACGAGGAACATGCGCCGTCACTGGCCTCCCACCAAGTGTGAAATGGGCACACACCGAACATTCATGAAGCCTTGCTGCGTTGAGGATCTTCGTTGTGAGGGGCGGCGCGAGCGCATCTGGATTCCGGCGGTTTAAGAAGCCCCAGGTTAAGGGGACATGGAGCGAGGCGACGGTGGAATCGGCTCTTTTCGCTACTTAACATAATAACTATTGAGATCACTCCAGTTGGACCATTTTTGCGAATCCGCGGACTTTCGCTAATTGACATTAGGTCCAATCCTCCCTGCTGGGATCGAGTGTTCGCAGGGTAGGGTATGCGAGCGCTTCATACCAGCGGTGTTTCTTAACATGGCGCGTGGTCGCTTTGGTCACGGTATGCACAGAGTCGCCCCGCGTGATGTTTGGGTGATGGCCTAGACAAACCCGCGTACGCGGATAAGTTGGTGCCATGCCTCAACGCCATCCCGTCGCCACACTTGAGGATTTACCGCAGAGCACGGGCAAGGTTTTTACGGTAAATGGTCGTCGGCTAGCCCTTTTCAATGTCGAAGGGCAGATATTTGCAATCGACGATTCATGTTCGCATGACGATGCCTCACTTGCTGAGGGTACACTCGACGGTACGACCATTGTTTGCCCACGGCATGGGGCCGAATTCGACATAACGTGCGGCAAAGTGCTCTGTCCGCCGGCCACTGAAGACGTACGCAGCTATCCGGTTTTCTTAAACGGCAATTCGATTGAGGTGGAGTTGTAGCGAGGCCACCCACTGGTTGCCTTCGCCAGAATCATCCTCCGACCGGCGCAAGCAGTGTTCCATATCAGCCGGAAACAGCGGCGCTGATTACGGTCATTTTAGAATCTAAGACATCGGCTGCAGACATTCCGCCTCATCCGCCATTGGCTATGGCGCGCTCGCGGTTGAGCCAAACTTTGCAGACGCCTTTGATGCGGCCGAGAATGTAGTAGACCGTTTGGCTGCGCACGCGGATAAGTTGCCCGCCAACGATTCGCGGCACAAAATCCTGCTCCATGCCCATGATCTGTTCTGGCGTGGCGCCGTCGAGCCCCTTGCACAGAATGGCCGTCATGGCCTTGGTGAGCGTCTGGACGTGCGGCCCGAGATTGATTCGGAAGTGGGCTGCGCGCGTGGCAGGATCGACGCGCAAAAACACGCCGACCGTGTCGGTGCACTCCTCGTCCTTGCGCACATCTTCGAGGTCGAAGCGCTCACCAGTCTTCGGCGCGCATGCGGGCGCAGCGTCGGCGTAAGCGATCAGGTTTTCACGCTTTTCGTCCCCGGACAGCGCATCGAAGAAATCGACAATCTCAGTGAGATTCGGTGGATATGCGCCCATCAATCAGCCGGGCTGTTCGCCCTTGGCGATGGGCGAACGAACTCGGTTGCCCCATTCGGTCCACGAGCCGTCGTAATTGCGGACGTTTGAATAGCCAAGCAGGTAGGTGAGCACGAACCACGTATGGCTGGAGCGCTCGCCGATGCGGCAGTAGGCAATAATGTTGTCGGCGGGTTTCAGGCCGAGGTCTTGCGTGTAGATTTTTCTCAGTTCGTCGGCGGGCTTGAAGGTGGCGTCCTCGTTGGCCGCAATCTTCCACGGCACACTGCGCGCGCCGGGTACGTGGCCGCCGCGCAGCACACCCTCCTGCGGATACTCGGGCATGTGGGTCAGTTCGCCGGTGTATTCCTTGGGCGAACGCACGTCGATCAGGGGCTTGCGCGCCTGCGTGTGCGCGAGCGTCTCATCGAAGAATGCGCGGATCTCCTTGTCAAAGCGCTTGGGCGGCACGGGGTAATTCGCGCGCGGGTAGCTGGGCTTTTCGCGCGTGAAGGGACGGTTCTCGGCCTTCCACTTGTCGCGGCCGCCGTCGAGAATCTTGACTTTGGTGTGCCCGAAGAGGCGGAAGGCCCACAGAGCGTAGGACGACCACCAGTTGGACTTGTCGCCGTAAAAGATGACAGTCGTGTCAGGCGTAATGCCGTTCTTGCTGCACACCTCGGCGAAGCGTTCAGGCGCCACGTAGTCGCGCACGGTGTTGTCCTGCAAGTCGCCGCGCCAGTCGATGTGCACGGCGCCTGGGATGTGCCCGGTGTCGTAGAGCAGGACGTCTTCGTTGCTCTCGACTATGCGGATGCCGGGAGCATTCAAGTTCTGCTGCAGCCAGTCGCCATCGACCAGCGCTTCGGGATGCGCATAGCCGGAGAATTTGGGGTTCATATCCATTAAGATCACCAGGTTCCCGTCCGGCGCAAACGCACCCCTAGATTTATGACAAAAGTCTTATGCGTCGTCACTCGGAGTTGCCGGGCGTGCGCGTGTACTGAGCGCCGCCGAAAAAGGCCTTCGTCAGGGATGGCATCATGGGGGACCTGCCGTTGTGTTTATCGGGTTGCACCACTCGGCAGCGCTGAGTTGGCAACCTGCAGTTATGGCTTGAGGTTCGGTTTCGCTGGGCGTCGAATGTTGAACTGAAATAGGAACCCAAAACAGACGGCTCGAAGCAGCCTGTCGTCATACTGGCCTGCTTCGAACGGATACAACCATTGGAAGGCGCTTGGCGACAGTCGATTTTGCAGTCGGGATCGGGGGCGAGAACGGTCAGGGCATCGCCAGCACGGGCGACCTCCTTGCCCGCATTTTTGCGCGTCGAGGCCTGAACCTCAACGCGTACAATGCCTACCAGTCCATCATCCGGGGCGGCCACACGTTCCTTACTGTACGCGCTAGCGACGGACCTGTCCGCAGCATGGGCGACAAAGTGGATGTGCTGATTCCGCTCAACCAGGATTCCATGGACCGGCATCTGCGCCTGATGAAGGCCGGCTCGTGCGTGCTTTACGACGGGGACATGCTGAAGCCGGGCACACCTGCCGCCGGCGTTCAGTTGTGCCCGATGCCGATGAAGGTGCTCACCAAGGGTAACAAACTCGCGGCCAACACCGCGGCGCTGGGTGCCACACTCCAGATGCTCGGCATCGAGTCCGAGCCGCTCGAAACGGTCATAGCCCGCCAATTCAAGAAGAAAGGGGACGAGGTGGTCGCCGAAAACGTCGGCGTTGCCCGCGCCGGCTATGAATACGCCGCGCAGAATTTCAAGGCGTTTCCCTTCAAGGCTCCCAAGCTTCCGAAACCGCAGGCCATCGTGACCGGTAACCAGGCTACGGCGATGGGCGGGGTGGCGGCAGGCGTCAAATTTTACGCCGCCTATCCGATGAGTCCGTCGACCGGCGTGCTGATGTGGATGGCATCGCACGCCCGCGACTTGGGCATCATGGTGCGTCAGGTGGAGGACGAGATCGGCGTTATGAATATGGTCATCGGCGCGGGCCACAGCGGCTGCCGTGCGATGTGCGCGACTTCCGGCGGAGGATTTGCCCTGATGGCGGAGGCGATCGGCATGGCCGCCATGATCGAGACGCCGCTGGTCTGCGTGGATGTCCAGCGCGCTGGACCCGCCACGGGCGTGCCGACCAAGACAGAGCAGGGAGACCTCTGGCAGGTGCTCGGCGCGGGGCAGGGGGATTATCCGCGCATCATCGTCGCCCCCTCCAGCCAACTCGACCTGTTCCGGACCATTCCCGAACTCTTCAACCTTTGCGACAAATACCAGTGTCCGGGCATCGTCCTTGCGGACCTGCTGATTTCCGAGGGGACCGCCAGCGTCGATCCGGCGGAACTCAAGTTCGACGGGAAGATCGACCGCGGCGAACTTATCCTGCCCAATGGCAAGAGCGAAACGCAAAACCCCTTTGGCGGCTACAACGACAACGCCTACCTGCGCTACAAGAACACCGCAAGCGGCATCTCGCCGCGCGCCGTGCCGGGCGTGCCGGGCCACATTTTCACCGCCGCCTCCGACGAGCATGACGAGGACGGAACGCTCATCAGCGACGAGTTCACCAATTCGTCCAAGCGGCGCATGATGGTGGAGAAGCGCGCGCGCAAGATGCAGGGTGCCGCGGCGGATATCGCCCCGCCAAAGATCGTCGGACCCGAGAACGCGCAAGCAACTTTGGTGGGCTGGGGATCAACCGAGGGCGTGATCCGCGAGGCGGCGGAAAAGCTGGCCGGCGACGAAGGCATCGTGGTGAACCAGCTTCCGATCAAGTGGATCGTGCCGTTTCACGCCGAGGAGGTGATGCGCATCCTTTCCCGAAGCAACAAAGTCATCATCGTTGAAAACAATTACTCGGGCCAATTCGCACGCTATCTCCGCGCCGAGACCGGCTTCACAGCGCACGGCCACATCCGCAAATACGACGGCGAGCCGTTCATGCCTCACCACATCATTGAGTCGGTGAAGGAACAGCTCGCCGGCAAACAGGCGATTTCCGTTCCCAGCCACGAAGTGAGCGTTTGAAAATATCATGAGCATCCCCGTCGAGACCGCGCCAGCCTCCGCCACGCCGCCCGTCCAGGCTAGCCAGGTGACCAAGGATACGTACAAGGGGAAGATTCATCCGGACTGGTGCCCAGGCTGCGGCGACTTTTCCGTTCTCGCGGCGCTGCAGACCGCGCTCTTCGAATTGGGTCTCAAGCCGCATCAGGTCCTGGTCGTCAGCGGCATAGGCTGTTCGTCCAACCTCCCGGGTTACATCAATTCCTACGGGATGCACACGCTTCACGGCCGCTCGCTCCCGGTGGCCACCGGCGCCAAGCTCGGCAACCACGAGCTGAAGGTGATTTGCGTGGGCGGCGACGGGGACGGTTACGGGATTGGCGCGAACCATTTTGTCCACACGATGCGCCGAAATCTGGACCTGACCTATATTGTCATGGACAACCAGATTTACGGGCTCACCACGGGACAGGTCTCGCCGACCAGCGTCAAGGGAATGAAAACTAAGAGTTCGCCCTACGGCAGCGTGGAAAACCCCATCAATCCCATTCCGATGGCCATCGTGGGCGGCGCGACTTACGTGGCACGCGCGTTCAGCGGCAAGCAAAAGCACATGGTCGAAATCCTCAAGGGAGCCATCCAGCACAATGGATTTTCGCTCGTGGACGTCTTTAGCCCGTGCGTGACCTACAACAAGGACAACACGTACAAATGGTTCAATCCACGCATCAAGATCCTCGAGGAGCAAGGCCACGACCCGACCGATTTCAACAAGGCGATCGAACGTGGTTATCAGTGGGGCGAGGAGATTCCCGTCGGCCTATTCTGGAGACGCACCAACCTGCCGACTCTTGAAGAGCTTGAACCGGTGCTCCACGATGGACAGGGTCCGCTCGCGTGGCGCAAACTCGGTCTGAGCGACGAGCAGGCGCACGCGCTGATCAAGGAATTGCTTTAGCCTGGATGCGTTGGCCTCGGAAACTTGGAGACTGCCTTGGCCAGCTAAGGATGTACCCAAGGCCCTTATACTTATAGGTCCATGTTCAACGGAGCAGGGCGAGGATTCGGCGCTTTCACTACTTAACATAATGTATATTGTGCGTTTTAGCGGGTGGAATCCTGGGGCGCCAAGCCCCAAATGCCAGTTCGCACAATCCGGACCCTAAACCGCCCGCCCACGGCTTCAGCGCCCTTCCCACTTATCGGTCGTTTTCAGAACAACCGGATCCGTGGGTCTTCTAAGGTACCGCTTCGGGTTTCCCTAGGATCACCTTCCCAGCCAGCACTTGCTGTATCTGGAGCCCGTGCGTCGTTTCCCCGAAGTATGGCGTGGCGGTCTGGAGCATGGCCCGAAGCACGTCCGAGAACTTCTGACCCTCGTCGACCGGCACCGCGACGAACACCGCCCAGACGCAGTGGGCCTTCTTGTCTATCGCGACCACGTCGTCGAATCTGAACGCCTCGACTACGACCAGGTAGAAATTGCGGGCGACGCGCAGCTCATTATCCACAAAGAATTCGGTCGTAACATGTTCGTTCATCATCTGGTAGGCATTCGCGGCCGCGGAGTCTCCCTTGGTTCCGTCACCAGCCCGGAGAGCGTCGAACAGCCTAGTTGTTTCCAGCGCTTCTTCTGGGGTTATGCCGACCCGCTGGTCGCGTGAAAAATCGCTTATCAGGCCCATGTTGTATCGGCTAGCCACAAGGCCGTCGTTTCCCCAGGTAATCCTGTCTCCTCGCACCGTTGGATTGAGCCAGAGCCGCGTGCCATAATGGATACGAAGGATGTAGTCGATCCTTGCCGGGACACGTCCTTCCTTCTTCTCGTGCGCGGCATTGAAGTAGCCCCGCTTCTCGAGGGCAGATTCCACCTCGCGATACACGGTATCCATCGGCACGTCATTTGGATACACCGCGCCGGGCACGATCAGATAACGGTGCGGGGTGGAATGCTGGTGTAAGGTTGGCGCCCCGGATAGGACTGCAACGGGAGCGTTTATCGCGCTGTAAAGCTCCTCGTCGGAAAGCTGGGAATAATTCGCTGCTGAAACTGACACCGGCAAGCGCTCGCTCGGCCCCTTTCCTGTTGTGGCGCAGCCAGCGGCCCAAAGGAGGATGAGCGGCGCCAAGGTCAATCGGATAGGCGCTGCAATTCCTCCTCCAGAGAGCCTTATCCACTGTTCCATAGACACTTTATACCCTTATTAGCTTCGTACGTCCAAACGATTTCCGGCAAGCACGACGTTTGAATCTCGGCTAATGACGAGTGATTTTCAGAGCGAAATTTGCGTGCCATACAACGCACATATTGTATCACGCATGTCATACAGGTTATGCATGATGACCTGCTGAAAAATATGTACGTTGTGCGATACTCGTCCTAGGAAATCCCAGTCGCAACGCGGAGCGGCGCCCCCTCAGGGTTCGTCCGGGAATTGCTTGGTGAAGTCCGACCTGATCTTGCTCGCATCGGCCACAACGTTCGGGGGCGATGGCTTTGAAAGGGAATGCTCCTTCCAAAGGGCCAGCAACTGCGCGAAGCATGGGTTTCTTCGGGGAACGTAAATCACATTTCCGCCCTGCAGTTCACCTTCGTGCACCACCGGTACCCGCAGGCCGTAGGCAAAACCAAGAAACCGCATGACTTTCAGCGGTCGGATGAAATCGAGGAAAAAAACGCCGCCGACGATGTACGACCCGCTCGCGCTTACAGCAAACCGGTACGGGGCCCAAGGAAGCTGGAAAATTCTTGCCGTCGTCTTCCCCACTGCAGCTTCATAGGATGAGCGTTGGCGCAGTTCTTGTCACAAAGGATAATTTCAAAAACGGGACTGGAGCCTCCAGTACTCCATCCTCGAAGCCTTTGCAGCTCCGCCAGCTTGGGCTCCAAGGGTCAAGACGCCTGATTTCGGTCACACACGACTTCCCGGCGTTGCCGCGCGGGATGCCGCACGCATTCAGCGCCCGACGACCAGTATCGTGAACGAACCAGGGATCATGGGGCCGCGCCTGCTCCAACCGCTTCGCGTGCCGCCCGTTGCGGCCCCAGCCGTCGTGGGCACCGGGGTTGGCTGGGCCCATTCCGCCGTGATCAGAAAGATCCGATTCGTCCTCGGATCAAGGGTCGACGTCCTTGCGCCCACCCTAGTCGCCACATTCTGTTCCACCTCGAAGGTGGACGGGCTGATCTCCTTCACGACCGTCAATGTGCCGTCGCCCTGCGAGCTAAAGGCCTCCATCGTGCCGGGATTGAACCCGGCGCTGTCGACCCCTCTGCCGATCGGCAGACTCGAGATGATGCCGCCGTCTTCGGCATTGAGCACGACAACCGCCTGGGGATTGCGGCAGCAGGCGAATAGAATCCGGTTCTTGGGGTCGATCGCAAGGCCCGCCGGCGTTCCGCCCTTGCCGCCCAGCCCGTAGTGCGCCGTGACCTTCAGGGAGCTGGCGTCGACGGCGGCGACGTTGTCCTTGTCCTCCACGTCGATGTACACATGGCCCTTCAGGTCGCTGACTCCCTGCTCAGGTGCGCCGCCCAGATCTATCGTGCCGACGATCGAGCCGTCCCTGGCGTCGATCGCCGTCACATTCGGGGCGCTGTGGCTCAGGACAAAGACCCGCCTAGTCGCCGGGTCAAAGAAGATGCCGTCCGGGCTTCCCTGGACCTCGATGGTCCTGATCGGAGCCAGCGTCTGGGTGTCCCACATCACGATCGGCCGGCTGCTGCAGAATCCATGGTGGGATTCCGGATCGACAGCGACCCCGTGCACGTTGTTTGCGTTGGCGATCACGCCTGCAGGACTGAGCGTATCGAGGTCGAAGACCGTCACCCGGTTGTCGCGCGGGATGTACAGGCGCCGGCCGTCTGAATCGGCAAACACATAGTCAAACCCGCCCTCGCCCCCTACCCTTGCGCTTGAAAGTAATTTATATGACTCATCATCAGCACCTTGCGTCACTGATGGTCCGAAGGCCGCGATGAGCGACAAGATGCCGGCGGTTTGGACGAGACGAAACGGAGTATTCATGGTGGAAACAGGCAACTCGGTCGTGGGGACCCGTGCATTCGGGATTTGGATCTGGGCCGCCCCAACCTCAGCACCCGGTTCCTTGAAGGCCAGATCAAAAAGTTAGAACGCTCCCCAGCGACCCTGTCCGGCAACGGAGTGAGAGGCAAAGTCAGTTCACCGTTTGATAAATGGCGTAGGTCCCGCCGGGAACCTCGATTCTGACGGTGCGCTCTCCCTTGATGACCTGAATGTCCTTTCCCGCAAGCAGCCGCAGGGTCCGGTAGCCTGCCGGGAATTCAAACTCCGCCGACGCGGCCCGGGCTGCGGGATTGAAGACCAGGAGCAACGTCTCCCCGCCGCCGGCCCTGGAGTAGACAAATGGATACGCGTTTTTCTCGGCGTACAGCGGAGCAAATCGGGCGTAGGCCGCAAGCGCCGACTCGGAATGCTTGAGAGCGATGAGCTTTCGCACCCGGTTCAGCAGGGAGCCAGGGTCCGCCTCCTCGTCCGCAACGTTGGGGGCATCGGGCGCCGGGTCCACGGGCAGATAAAGCCGCGAGGGCTCCGCTGTCGAGAACCCCCGGTTGGGGCCGCCCGTCCACTGCATCGGCGTGCGGGCTCCCGCACGCGGCTTGTAGCAGCCCTCGACCTGCGGCAGGCCCTCCAGCTGGCGCATGCCGATCTCGTTGCCGTAATAGAGGAAGGGCACGCCGGGCATCGTCAGGCCGAATGCCATGATCATCTCCAGCTCGTCAGTCGTCCGCCGATTGTTCAGGCGTGCGATGTCATGGTTGCCGAGCGGAAGGCAGATATAGCCCTTCCCCCGAGTCGCCTCATAATCCCGCAGGTACGGCCCGAGGAAACTCGTGATGTCGCCCTTCCCCTCCCGGTCGAAGAAACTGTGCCCGTCGGTTGTTCCGTTGCCGATCCGCCAGCTTTCCTTCTGGAAGATGTCGTTGAACCCCGCGACCCAGTGGTAGAAATCGGCGTGAAAGGCCCCGTCCAGGGCATCGCGGGGGCCCGACCACTCGGATACCGTGAAGGCCTGCGGATAGTCCGCGTCCAGGATCTTCCGGACCTCGCGCCAATAGCCGAGGGTCTCGTGCTTGGGATCCCTGCCCTTGACCAGCGCCCCCGCCATGTCGGCGCGAAAGCCGTCCGCGCCCATGTCCATCCAGAAGCGCATGACCTTCTTCATCTCCGCCCGCAGGGCCAGCACCGCCGGATGGTCGGTCGGCAGCTGCCACGGCTGGGCCGGATCCGGGGTTCCGTAACCGTAGTTGAGCGCCGGCTCGTTCCAGAAGAAATTGCTCAGGAAATTGCCGTTTCGCTGGCCGAATCCGTGGACCCATCCGCCGCCGGGCTGGGATATCCAGACGTTGTCGGTCCAGACGTACCAGTTGGAATGCGGGTTGGGAAGCTGCTGGGTCGAGGCGACAAACCAGGGATGATCGATGGCCGTGTAGGTGATGACGTAGTCAAAGAGCACCTTGAGTCCGCGGTTGTGCGCCTCCGCGAAGAGCCTCCGGGCGTCATCATTGGTGCCGTAGCGCGGGGCGACCTTGTAGTAGTCGCGGATGTCGTAACCCGCGTCGTTGAAGGGCGAATCGTAGAACGGGTTAAGCCATATCGCATCCACCCCGAGGCTCTTCACATAATCCAGCTTCGCGATAACGCCGTTAAGGTCGCCGATTCCGTCGCCGTTGGAGTCGTAGAAAGTCTGCGGGTAGATCTGGTACACCACGGCGTGGTGGACCCAGGCGGGGCCGCCTGGGATGACATCCTGGCCCGTGCCGGCATCCTGCGCGCCCGCGCTGCCGGCGATCAAGGCAAGGGCAAGAATGCGGCAGGATCTCATGGACCTGGCCTTTTGTCGGAGCGCCAGCCCAAAGTTTCAACCTGATTTACGCCGCCGCACATCGCTCCTCTTCCGCTCGCCTGCCGCCCGCATATGTGTATTTTCCACGCACCCGAGACTAACTTCCAGCCCCGCACACCATGTCCCTTCCCCCCGCATGCTCCCGCCGGGATTTCCTGAAAACCTCCCTCGCGGCCTCGTCGCTCTTCGTGCTGCCGCGCTTCGCCATCGGCAAGGAGGGCCCGCCGCCCAGCAGGAAGCTGAACCTCGCCTTCATCGGCGCCGGCGGCCAGGCCGAGGACGCCTACACGGGCTGCGACGGGGAGAACTTCGTCGCGCTCTGCGACGTGGACGACAAGCGCGCCGCCGAGGCATACAAGAAATACCCAAAAGCAAAGCGCTTCAGGGATTTCCGCGTGATGCTCGACAAGATGCATCGGGAGATCGACGCCGTCGTCGTCTCGACCCCGGATCATATCCATTTCTCCGCGGCCTACCTCTCGATGCAGCTCGGCAAGCACGTCTTCGTGCAGAAGCCCCTCACGCACAATATCTGGCAGGCGCGCACCCTCCGCCGGGCCGCCGCCCATTACAAAGTCATCTCGCAGATGGGCAACCAGGGCCACGCTACGGAGGGCATCCGCCGCGTGAAGGAGTGGTATGACGCCGGGACGCTCGGCGCGGTGCGCGAGGTCCACGCGTGGTTCGAGGGCCCCGATTTCGCCGGCCCCTACTTCGGGATTCCCTCGTCCTTCCCGCCGCCCGCACCGGCCGTCCCAGCGACCCTGGACTGGGATCTCTGGCTCGGACCGGCCAAGAAACGGCCCTACAGCCCCGCCTACGCACCCCTGCTCTGGCGCGGCTACTGGGATTTCGGGTGCGGCGAGCTGGGCGACTGGGCCTGCCATACCCTCGACGCCCCGTTCTGGGCTCTCGACCTCGACGCGCCCGCGCGCGTGTCCGTGGAGAATCTGGAGCTCATCCACGAGGGATTCGTGCCCCGGTCCTCGCACATCAAGTTCGATTTTCCCGCCCGAGGCGCCAAGCCTCCCGTCGCGCTGCATTGGTACGACGGCGGCCAGCACCCCGCCCCGCCGCTCAACTGGGACCGGGCCAAGGAATTCCCGAAAGCCGGCATGCTCATGATCGGCGACAAGAACACCCTCATGACGGGCCCCCGCCCGGACAGCCCCGAGTTGCTGAACGACGCCGTCTGGCAGGAATTCAAGAAGAACCTTCCCGCCAAGACCATCCCGCGCGTCAAGGGCGGCCCGTTCCAGGAGTGGACCAGCGCCGTCAAGGGAGAAGGCCCGCTGCCCGGCTCGAGCTTCGAGTACTCCGCCCGTCTCACTGAGATGGCCCTCGTCGGCGTCATGGCCCAGCGAACCAACCAGGACATCGAGTGGGACGCCGCCAACATGCGCGTAACCAACCATTCGGACTTCGAGCGGTTTGTGCGCGAGCCCGCCCGCCGGGGCTGGAACGTCGGGCAAGAGGTCTGGGGCTGAGGCTTCGGCCGGCCGGCCCGTCACAGATCAGCGGCGGTGCCAGGAAGCCCAGCTTCCGCATACCGCGACACGGCCGACGCACTGTCCATTGACCCATCCGCCTATCTTTGGGGGAGAGACTCCGGTCGATCCGGGTTACATTTGCGTCAGCACGCCATTGTGCCGTCGCCAATTGCCCCTTATGTTGAAAGGGTGATCACCGATTCCCGAGCGGATCCGAGGACAAATGGATTCATCACGAAAGCTGGCCATGAGTTCTGAAACGCCCTGCGTCCTGGCGATCAACGGCGGCTCATCGAGCATCCGGTTCGCAGTGTATGAGGCGGGCGGCGTGCTGCTGCGGTGTCTCCGCGGGAAGATCGACCGGATCGGCATGGGAGGCACCCAGCTGAGCGTGGACGATCCGGCCGGACTCCCGCGGGCCCTGCGCCGCATTTCCGCCGCCGACCACCGAACGGCGCTGAAGTTCCTGCTCGACTGGCTTGAGTCTCAGCCTGCCTTCGGGTCGGTCAGGGCGGCGGGCCACCGCGTCGTGCACGGCATGCGGCATTCGAAGCCGGAGAGGGTGACACCGAGGCTTCTTGCGGAGCTCAAACGCATCACCCCGTATGACCCCGAGCACCTGCCGCGCGAGATCGGGCTGATCGAGGCCTTCCTAGATCGGCACCCGAAGCTGCCCCAGATCGCATGCTTCGACACTGCGTTTCACCGCACCATGCCGCCGGTCGCCAGGCTGCTTCCGATCCCGCGGCGCTATTCGGCAAAGGGCGTCGAGCGCTACGGCTTTCACGGACTCTCATACGCCTACCTGATGGAGGAACTCGGGCGCGTTGACCCCAGGGCCGCGAAGGGACGCGTCATCCTCGCGCATCTCGGCAATGGCGCCAGCCTGGCGGCCGTGCGCGGCGGCAAGAGCATCGACACCAGCATGGGCTTCACGCCCACGGCGGGCCTGGTGATGAGCACCCGCTCGGGCGACCTGGACCCCGGCCTGATCTACTACCTGGAGCGCACCGAGCACATGACGCCTTCGCGGTTCCAGTGGATGGTGAACCACGAATCGGGGCTGCTCGGAATTTCCGGGACAAGCCCCGACCTGCGCGACCTGTGTTCGATCGAGGCCTCCGACCCCAGGGCGGCGCAGGCCGTGGAGCTGTTCTGCTACCAGGTGAGGAAATGGATCGGCTCCTATGCCGCCGCCCTGGGCGGGCTGGAGACGCTCGTTTTCGCGGCGGGCATAGGCGAGAACTCGCCGCTCATCCGGCGCCGCATCTGCGACGGGCTCGGCTTCCTCGGCATCGAGCTGGACCGCAGGCGCAATGCGAGGAATGCGCCGTTGATTTCGCCGGACGCAGGCAGGGTCAGGGTGCGGGTCATTCACACCGACGAGGAACTCATGATCGCGAGGTCCGTCGCACGCCTCCTTCGCCTCGGCGGATAGCCGTATCATGACAATGAAAACAAACACGCTCACTCCGGAGCTGCTCAAGAGGATGGACGCCTACTGGCGCGCCGCCAACTACCTGTCGGTCGGGCAGATCTATCTCTACGACAACCCGCTTCTCAAGCGGCCGCTCAAGCTTGAAGACGTGAAGCACATGCTGCTGGGGCACTGGGGCACGACGCCCGGGCAGAACTTCATCTACGTTCACCTGAACCGGGTCATCAAGAAATTCGACCTCGACATGATCTACGTCTCCGGCCCCGGGCACGGCGGCCCGGCCGTCGTGGGCAACACCTACCTCGAGGGCACCTACAGCGAGGTCTATCCGGACATAAGCCAGGATGAGGCCGGCCTCCGGAAGCTTTTCCTCCAGTTCTCGTTCCCCGGGGGTATTCCCAGCCACGCATCGCCGGAGTGCCCGGGATCGATCCACGAGGGCGGCGAGCTGGGGTATTCGCTCAGCCACTCGTTCGGGGCCGTGTTCGACAACCCAGGCCTCATCGTCGCCTGCGTCGTCGGCGACGGCGAGGCGGAGACCGGGCCGCTGGCCACGGCGTGGCATTCCAACAAATTCCTCGACCCCGTCACCGACGGCGCGGTGCTTCCGATACTGCACCTCAACGGCTACAAGATCTCCAACCCGACCCTCCTCGCGCGCATCAGCCGCGAGGAGCTGGAGCAGCTGCTTCGCGGCTACGGTTGGACGCCCCTCTTCGTCGAGGGCCACGAGCCCGACCTGATGCATGAGGCCATGGCCGCGGCGCTCGACGAGGCGGTGTCGCAGATAAGGACGATCCAGCAGGACGCGCGCAGCCGCGGCATCGCCGCGCGCCCGCGCTGGCCGGTGATCGTCCTCAATTCGCCCAAGGGCTGGACGGGGCCGAAAATGGTCGACGGGCTCCAGGTCGAGGGCACCTTCCGTTCCCACCAGGTGCCGCTCTCCGACCCGGCCGCCCACCCCGAGCACCTCAAGCTGCTGGAAGACTGGCTCAGGAGCTACCGGCCGGACGAGCTCTTCGACGAGCAGGGCCGCCTGAGGCGCGAGCTCGCCGAGCTCGCGCCCACGGGCGAGCGGCGCATGGGCGCCAATCCCCATGCCAACGGCGGCCTGCTGCTGCGCGACCTCCGGATGCCGGATTTCCGCAACTACGCCGTCGACGTGGCGTCGCCCGGGGTGCGCGGCGTCGGCGACACGCATGTGCTCGGGGGCCTCCTGCGCGATGTGGCGAAGCTGAACGGCGAGCGGCGCAATTTCCGGGTGTTCGGCCCGGACGAGACGCTCTCCAACGGCCTCGAGGCCCTCTTTGAGGTGACCAAGCGCCAATGGGACGCCGCGACAGTGCCTGGCGACGAGTTCCTCGCGCAGACCGGGCGCGTGATGGAAATGCTGAGCGAGCACCAATGCGAGGGCTGGCTCGAGGGCTACCTGCTGACGGGCCGCCATGGCATCTTCAACTGCTATGAGGCGTTCATCCACATCATCGACTCGATGTTCAACCAGCACGCGAAGTGGCTGAAGGTCACCTCACGGCTTCCGTGGAGGCGGAAGATAGCCTCGCTGAACTACCTCCTGGCCTCCCACGTCTGGCGCCAGGATCACAACGGCTTCACGCACCAGGACCCGGGATTCATCGACCACGTCATGAACAAGAAGGCCGAGGTCGTCCGCGTCTACCTTCCGCCCGACGCCAACTGCCTGCTGTCGGTTATGGACCACTGCCTGCGCAGCCGCCACTACGTCAATGTCGTGATCGCGGGCAAGCACCCGGCGCCGCAGTGGCTCACGATGGACGCGGCCATCAGGCACTGCTCCGAGGGTGTCAGCATCTGGCAATGGGCGAGCAACGACCAGAGCGCGGCGCCCGACGTCGTGATGGCCTGCTGCGGCGACGTGCCCACGCTGGAGACGCTCGCCGCCGTCTCCATCCTGCGCCGGCATCTGCCCGACCTGAAGATCCGGGTGGTCAACGTCGTCGACCTTATGAAGCTGCAGCCTCAAGCCGAGCACCCGCACGGCCTAAGCGACGTGGATTTCAACGGGCTGTTCACCAGCGACAAGCCCGTCATATTCGCCTTCCACGGCTACCCGTGGCTGATCCACCGGCTGACGTACCGCCGCACCAACCACGACAACATACACGTTCGCGGCTACAAGGAGGAAGGCACCATCACCACGCCCTTTGACATGACGGTGCTGAACGACCTGGACCGCTTCCACCTCGTTATGGACACCGTTGATCGCCTGCCTCAAACCGGCGACAGGGGCGTCTACCTAAAGCAGCAGTTAAGGGACAAGCTGATCGAGCACAGGCAGTACATTTGCAAGCACGGCGAGGACCTGCCGGAAGTCCGCAACTGGAAGTGGGACGCCCCCAAGTGAACCGGGGCGGATCCTACGGCGGGGATGGCGGCGGTCGGCAAGGCCTGCATCGGGCCCTGGAGCGGGATAACCGAAAGCACCTTCCCTCTAATAAACCCACGGAATCAGGCGCTTGGTTCGCGCCGCGTACGCCAAGTACTCGCCCCCGAGCGCTTCCCTCATAGCCTCCTCCTCGATCGCAATGCGCCGCAGAAATGCGAGCGTGATCGGCAGCACCAGCACCAGCGCCGACACAAGGTTTTCCGAGCAGATCCCCAGGCCGAGAAACGCAATCAGCGCACCGGCATACGAGGGATGCCGGATGAGCCTGTAGGGCCCCGAGTCGACCACCTTGTGGTCGGCGGCGACCGAGACGTCCACCGTGAAGAAACGCCCCAGATAGATGATCGCGCGCCAGCGCAGCGACAGGCCCCCGAGCAGCAAGGCGGCACCCACGAAGCGCGCGGCGTGCAGCACGCCGCTGTGGGCCCGGGGCACCAGGACGGCCGACGCGTTCGAAAGCCCGACGCTGACCAAGATCACCGCCCAAAGCATCCAAAGGGAGCCGCGGTCCTTGGAAACGCTGCCTTTCCCCGACCTCTTCACCAGCGCAAGGAGAAGCTCGGACAATCCAAACAGGCCTCCCAGGATTTCCATCGCTTGGGGAATCATGTTCCGGGAAATTGATTCAAATCTTTGGAAAGATGAGGAGGATCCGTCTTTTCGAGTGCGCCGGGGGCCGGCACCGATGGACGCCGGCCCGTGCGCACGCTCCGTCGCCTACCTAAGGAGCTTGAACGCATGCACCCAGTCATTCTGACGGAACCCTGGGATGCACCAGAGAACACAGAGAGGCTCGATGGCCCGGGCCGCCTCGGCGCCTCCCATGTCCTCAGTCTCCCATCCGAACGCGGTCAGGATTCCCGTCGCGGTCCTCTTGGCCGCGGCATCGTTGCCGGCGATGAACATGGACGGCTTCCCACCCTTGAATCCCGGGTTCACCATGCAGGCCGCCCCGACGCAACTGAACGCCTTTACGAAATGCGCCGCTCCGAACTCGCGCTGCAACCGCTCCATGAGCGACTCATCAAAGCTCGTGAAGAGCTTCAGGAGCCCGTTCTCGGGCGGCGCGTCCGCGATTGGATTGGTGGCATCCATAACTGTTTTCCCTGCGAGGATCCCCTCCCCCGCCATGCGAAGGGCTTCCGCGGCCACGGTTCCCTTGACCGCGAGCACGACCACCTCCGCAAACTTCGCCGCCTCGGCAAAGCTGCCGATTCGCGCCTTGGGGTTTGCCTTCGCCCAGTCCGCCAGCTTGGCGGCCGTGCGGGTGCCCATTGTGACCTCGTGCCCGTGCTTTAGGAATCCGCCCCCCAAGGTCGTGGCCACGACGCCCGAACCTATGATTCCGATTCTCATGGCGGTACGATCGTCGCCGAGCGCACGATGGCAAGTGGCAATCGGGGAAAGGGCGCTTCTTATCAGAGCTGCGCCTCGACCCACCGGACGGCATGCCTTACGAGCGCGGTGGCGTCCCTGAGCTGCAGCTTCTCCTTGATGTGGCCGCGGTGGACGTCGACGGTCTTTGGGCTCAGGTGCAGCTGCCCGGCAATGTCGCGGGTGCTCTTCCCCAGACCCACCATCTGGAACACCTGGAATTCCCGGTCGGTCAGCCTCTCAATCGGCGAAGCCGAACCCCGGGGCTTCCGGGCGGAAAGATTCTCCAGGATCCTGCCTGACATGCGCCCGCTCAGATAGATCTGGCCGCCCAGGACCTGCCGGATCGCCGCCAGCAGGTTTTCGCCGCCCGCCTCCTTCATGACGTAGCCGCGGGCCCCGGCTCGAAGGGTGCGCTCGGCATAGATGGCTTCATCGTGCATCGACACGACCAGGATGAGCCGCTCGGGCTTCTCGGCGATGAGGTCCTTGATGAACTCGAAGCCGCTCCGTCCGGGCATGGTTATATCCGTCAGGATCAAGTCCGGCTCGGTGCGCCCCATTTCCTGCATGGCTGCGGCCGGCTCGCCCGCCTCGCCGCAGACGGCCATATCGGGTTGCCGGTTGATGAGCTGCGCCAGCCCTGCCCGCATCAGCGGATGGTCGTCAACGAGGAGGATCTGCCTGCGCGGCGCGGACTCGGAGCCTCGACCCCCGGCGGAAGGAGGGATGGGGCGATTGGCGGACCCGGGCGCGCGCGGCTTCATTGCATTTGCGGGACGTCGTCGGCAGGAATCCCGGCGGTGTAGCGCGGCAACGCCGAGTGCGAGCGTTCAATGCCCGCTGCCGGACGGAAGCATCATCAGGTTGATAAAGAGGCCGAGCCTCCGGATGGCCTCGGCGAACTTGTCGTAATCCACGGGTTTCTGGATGTACACGTTGCAGCCTAGCTCGTAGCACCTTTCGACTTCGCGCGAGTCGTCCGTTGTCGTGAGAACGACGACCGGCATCTTGCGCAGCTTCGGGTCGGCCTTCAATCGGCGGAGCACCTCGGTGCCCTCGATCTTGGGCATCCGGATGTCGAGGAGGACAAGATAGGATTGGCCGTTGCTGTGCCGCTGGCGGGCACCCGGATCAAAGAAGAAATCCAGAATCGCCTGTCCGTCCGAGAAATGCTGGATCGTGTTGTCCAGTCCCGCCGCGACAAGGTTCTCCCTCACGAGGATGGCATGTCCCTCGTCGTCGTCGACAATCAGGATTACGGGAGAGCGGTTCATGGCTGGGCGCCCGCGGTCTGGTCGACCGCCGGCAATGAAACGCGGAAAGTAGATCCGGATCCTTCCCGGCTCTCAACCCAGATCTTTCCGTTCTGGCGCTCAAGGACGCGCTGGGCGATCGTCAGACCCAGCCCCTCGCCGGCCGACGCGTCGGGATTCAGCCGGTAGAAGATCTCGAAGATCCTGCGCTGCTGCTCCGGCGCTATCCCCACGCCGTTGTCGGTCACCGTGTAGACGGCCTGGCCCTCCACGACGCGCCCGGAGATCTCGATCCGAAGCGGTCGGCTCGGATCGCGGTAATTGAGGGCATTGTCGATCAGGTTGGCGAACACCTGGCTCGTATGCACGCTGTCACCCAGGCACGCCGGCAGCGGACCCACGCGGACGTCGGCCTTGGCCTCGTTCAGTTGGAACCTCGTGGCGGCCACGATTTCCGCCAGCAGCGCGTTCATCTCGAGCGGCACGACATTCAAGGTCACGCGGCCCAGCCGAGAGTAGCGCAGGAGGCCCGCCAGGAGTAGGTCCATCTTGCTCACGCCCGCCCTTATGAAGTGGAGCGCCTGCGGGATCGTGGCGTCCATTGCCGGCTTCAGCTCCGCCGTCGGGACCGTGCCGCCACCCCCGGCCATGGCCGCCACCCGGATCTTGTCGCAGGCGCGCTCAAGCTGCCGGCTGAAGCCCTGCACGTTCACAAGGGGCGAGCGCAGGTCGTGGGAAACGGTGTAGACGATCGTCTCGAGTTCCCGGTTCTTTTCCGCCAGCTCGACCGCGGCGTTCTTCAGCTCCGCCTCATCCGCCTTGTGCTGGGTGATGTCCGTGCGAATGGCGATGAATTGAATCGGCTTCCCCGCGCCGTCCACGCGGGGGAATATGGTGGTATCCACCCAGTAATAGGAGCCGTCCTTGGCCCGGTTTCTGATCTCGCCCCTCCACACCCTGCCCCGTCCGATCGCCTCCCAAAGCTCCCGGAAGAATTCCTTGGGATGGTAGCGGGAATTGATAATGCGGTGATCCTGCCCGAGCAGTTCCTCGCGGGGATACTTCGAGATGGCACAGAACTTGTCGTTGACGTAGGTGATCCGCCCCGCGCCGTCGGTGATCGCGACGATGGAGTGCTCGTCCAGGGCGGCCTTGATGTCGTTGAGCTCCGCCTTCGCGGCAAGCATCCCCGGGTCGCGCTGGCTGTGCTGCAACGCCGCCTCGTGTTCCCCGGCTCCCAGGGAGACGCGGCGAACAATCCAAGCGAGGCATCCCAGGTTGCATGCGGCCGCAAGAACGCATGCGGCGATCCGCAGCGGACCCGAGCCGATCCAGCCAACCAGCAGAAAGCTTCCAAGCAGGACAGCTGCCGCTGCGGCAAAGACCCCCACGGTTCCTGAATGCATGGATTTCACGAGATAGCAGGCTAATAGATGTCATGTCGCCGACCGCTCGCAACAGGTTGCGCAAAGTATTTTGGCGGGAAGGTTCCCATAATCCGATTGAAAGCACAGACGCCCCTTCGCCGGCAAAAGGTGCGGGCGGGGCGGGCTCGCTGCGGCAATGCGCGCCATCCCGGCAATCCACGCCCAATCGATGTTGCGCGATTCATAGATTATGCCGGCGGACCGTTCGCGCGATCCTTTGGCGGACCGACGCAATCCTTGCGCCTCATATTGTGCCAATATCCGCACAGCCCGGCAGAACTTGGTCAGGTAGCTTGGGAGAATTGAAAACCATTCTCGCCCGGGCCGACTTTTCCCCGTGACGCGCGCGGCCTTGGCCGAGGCGGTCGCGTTGGCGAAATCCGCGGGGCCCCGCCCGTTGCCCCGTGATAGCCGTTCCGGCGCACTAATCGGCGTCTGCCGATTCCGCACAGGCTGCGCCAGCCAGACCAAGAAATGCCTAGGGTTGGGCAAGCGCTGCGGAGCACGGCAGACATTCCCCTGTTAGCCTGTCGCCGTGAAACTGACCGTGGCTCCGATTTGCTTTCTTCCCGAAACCGGAACACCTTCCCATCCAAGCTGACCCGCATGCATTACAGCGAGGCATCCCCGCCTTCGCCTGAAATAGCCATCTGGATATGAAACCGGAGCAACCGAACAGTTCGGAGACAAAGATCGATCCCCGCTGGAAGTGGCACAATCGCGAGTTGATGCGCCTGAAGGGACTGATCCTCGGAAAGCTTGAGGAGCGGCAGCGCGCGATGAACGCATCCCTCGCAGAAAGCCACAAGGATCCGGCCGACACCGCAGCCGATGAGACGGAGCGCGACGTCCTCTTTGCCGAATTGGGGATGGAGAAGAATTCGGTTTCGGAGATCGAAGTCGCGCTCCACCGGATTCGAATTGGAACCTACGGGATCTGCGAGGCGTCGGGGAAACCGATCGCCCCTGACCGGCTTCGAGCCATCCCCTGGACCCGGTTCTGCAAGGAGGCCGCGCCCCCCCGCGCAGGTCCGCGCATGGTCTGACCGCTTTCGGTCCGGCCTGCATCGAATCGCGGCTGCGTGAGCTCGCGCCGCCTGTGCGTAAGGATCTTTGCGGCCTGGAGCGGCTGGCAGGCATCGGGGTCCGGCTCCGGTTGAGCGGGCGAGCCAGCCCATCTCCGGTGCCCACGGCGTAAACGGAAAGCTCCCTCACGACGCGGGCGGACGGGGGCTGCGGAAGGCACCGTCGGGTCGCCTCCGCCACATCCCTTCAATCCGGCCGCACGAGGCACGCTCGTCAAGGGCGCAAGGCACCATCCATGAGATACTTAGTGCTCGCCAGCCAAAATCCGCGGAATGAATACCAAGCCATGCCTAGCGTCCCACCCGAAAGATGTCAGAGTACCATTGGCACGGTCACATACTACCCCAACACCAGCCATGAGAAAGCAAATCACACGCTGGAATCCGTTCAGGGAACTGGAACAGATGCAGAATCGTCTGGCCTCCAGCTGGCCATTCGACCCGTTCGCGAATGCCGGAAACGGAGAGTCCGTGACAATCGCAGAATGGTCGCCGCGGGTCGACGTCGTCGAGGATGACAAGGAATTCCTGATCAAGGCGGAACTGCCTGAGATGAAACGAGAGGATGTAAAGGTGTCCGTGGAGGACGGCGTCTTGACCGTATCGGGAGAGCGCAAGTTTGAGAAGGAGGACAAGAGCAAGAAATACCACCGGATCGAGCGCGAATACGGCTCCTTTGTGCGCAGCTTCACTCTCCCCGCAGGCACATCTGGGGAGAAGGTCACCGCCGACTTCAAGGACGGCGTTCTCAAGGTCCACCTGCCGAATGACGCCAAGGCGCTCTCGGGCACGGCAATCGAAACCTAGGCCGGCTAGCCGGCCTACCAAACAAAGAGGAAACCACCATGAGAAAAGAAACCACACCACATTATTCCTCCGCCAGGCCGACGGAGGAGGACATCCGGGACTATGCCTTCCACCTCTATGTCCAGGATGGCTGCGTTCCCGGCCGCGATTTGGACCATTGGCTCGAGGCAGAAAGCTGCCTGCGCGCCGACATTCCCAAGGAGCATACGCGCCTGCGACTCCACCGCCACATTCACCACAACTGACGCGGGAACGGCCCCCGGGCCGCAGCCCGAGGCCGAGGCCCTCGCGGCCCGGGTGAACACGGGCGTCCAACCCACCGCCCGCGTGCGGGGCTCCTAGGACGTGACCGCGATCTGGGCGGGCTCGGACCTGGCCTTCACAAAGAGGCCCGCGGCCCGGGCTATCACAAGCTCCTCGTTGGTCGCCATCACCCTCACCGTCACACGGCTGTCGTCGGCCGATATGATTGGGGAGCTCTGCCTGTTGCGGGACGGATCCAGGTGAATCCCGAGGAATTCGGTCTGCTCGCAGATCCTGCGCCGGATCGCCGGCGCATTCTCGCCGATTCCGCCTGTAAAAATCAACGTGTCCAACCCACCCAGAACGGCCGCCAGCGACCCAAGGTGCTTCCTCGCGGTGTAGCAGAAGAGATCGATCGCCTCAGCCGCCCTGGGATTCGTCGCCGCGACCTTCAGGAGGTCCCCCATGTCCCGGCTTACCCCGGAGACGCCGAGCAGGCCCGATTGGCGATTGACCAAGTTTGCCACCTCGGCGGCCGACAGGTTCTTCCCCAAGAGCAGGTGCGTCAGGACACCAGGGCACAGGTCCCCGGAGCGGGTGCCCATCATGAGGCCGCCGTTCGGCACGAATCCCATCGTCGTGTCCATGCTGCGGCCGCCAAGGATCGCGGCCATGCTCGCGGTGCTGCCCAAATGGGCGATCACAATTCGCCCCTCGGCGGCGCTCGCGCCAGACCCCGCGCCGAGTTGCTGCAGGAGGGATTCATGGGACAGCCCGTGGAAGCCGTAGCGCACGACACCCTGCTCGGAGAGCTCGCGGGGCAGCGGGTGCATCCGTGCAACCGTGGGCATCTGCCGATGGAAGGACGTGTCGAAGCAGGCAACGTGCAGCAGCTGGGGAAACGAATCCTTAACCACTCGCATCGCCCGAATCTCAGGCGGGAGATGCCCGGGATCCAGCTGCCCGACCTTGCCAAGCTCCTCCTCGACCACGGGCGTTATCATCACGGGCTCGGTGAAGCGGCCGCCGCCATGGACAACCCGATGGCCGACTCCATCGATGCGGTAGCCGAATGACTGACTGCCCAGCCAGTCCAGGAATCTCCGGGCAGCGGTCTCGTGATCCGCAAGGCTGAAGCTGCTCTCGAAAAGGAGCCTTCCTTCCTCGTCCTGAACGCAGCACCGTCCCTGCCCAAGCCCGATGCCGTCGTAACGGGCGAACAGCAGCCTCCGCTCCGCAGAGCCCAATCCATACACCGCGAACCTCAAGCTCGAGGAGCCGCAGTTGGCGGTGAGGATGTGGATGTCCTGGCTCATGTTTGAATCTGAAGGGGGCTCCGCGGCAGCGCCGCTCGCACGGCCCAACAGTGGTAGATCGCCCACGATCCTACCCAACCAGGCGGCCCGCTGGCTCCGCAGCTGTTGTCTTTTTTCGGGCAAATCTTGCCCATGGCGGGGAATCACAACGGGGGGCTTGACCCGCACAGGGGCCCCACTCCATTCCCGTGCGACGGCTCCATTTGGGATGGAGACCGCCGGCCGAGATGCCGAGCGCTCCGCTCGCATCTAGGATCGACAGCGGCCAAGAGATGCGCAGGGATTTGCAAAATGCGCGACACCGCGGAGTCGGGAAAGCGGTATTATCGGGCCGTTGAAATCACCCGACGCTCCTCTATCGGCCGCCTCTCCCTCCGGAGCCATCGGGTTTCGTCCTTGCGTGACGTGCCGCCGGGCGCCGCCGAGTCAGCCCAGTCCCAGGCCGTGGAGAGCCATGGGCGCGGAATGACGTGACGTTCCTGCGCCAGGCGATCACCGGCCTCAGCCGCACGTCGGGTTGAATCGCCAAGGTCTGAGCGACATGAACCCATCCCCGAACGACAAAGTCCCGCCGAGAGGACCCGAGCGGTCGCTGGACTTCCTGTTCGCCCCGAAGACCGTGGCCGTCATCGGCGCCACGGACAGAAAGGGCAGCGTTGGACGAGCGGTGCTGGAAAACCTGGGCGGATTCAAGGGGTCGGTCTATCCCGTGAACCCCAAGCATGCCAGCTTGCTGGGCGCCCCCTCATTTCCAAGCGTGGCCGCGGTCCCTGCCAAGATCGACCTCGCCGTCATCGCCACGCCCGCCCCGACGGTCCCGGGCATCGTCCGCGAATGCGCCCAGGCGGGCGTGAAGGGAGCGATCATCCTGTCGGCGGGCTTCAAGGAATGCGGCCCGGAGGGCGCCGCGCTCGAGCGCCGTATCCGCGAGGAAGCGGGCCCCTGCGCCATGCGCATCATCGGTCCAAACTGCCTCGGTGTGATGGTGCCGCCGACCGGATTCAACGCCACGTTCGCAGGGGCCACGGCCCGCAGGGGGAACATAGCCTTCATCAGCCAGAGCGGTGCGCTGTGCACGGCAATCCTTGGATGGAGCTTTCAGAGGAAATTCGGCTTCAGTGCGTTCGTGTCCGTGGGATCGATGCTCGATGTCGGCTGGGGCGATTTGATCTACCACTTCGGCGACGATCCCCACACGCACAGCATCGTGATCTACATGGAGTCGATCGGCGACGCCCGCTCGTTCCTCTCGGCGGCGCGCCAGGTCGCCTTCAAGAAGCCCATCACCGTCATCAAGGTGGGCCGTTCGGATGCCGCAGCGGGCGCGGCGGCCTCGCACACGGGCGCGCTCACCGGCAGCGACGAGGTGCTCGACGCGGCTTTTCGCCGGGCGGGCGTGCTACGGGTCGACACAATCGAGGACTTGTTCGAGCTGGCCGATGTGTTGGCCAAGCAGCCCCTGCCCCGGGGACCGCGCCTGAGCATCGTCACCAACGCGGGCGGACCCGGAGTCCTTGCCGTGGACATGCTCGTGAGCTCCGGCGGGCAACTCTCCCCCCTCTCCCCCGCCAGCATGGCTGCGTTGGATGGACTGCTGCCGGCCACGTGGAGCCACGGAAACCCGATCGACATACTCGGCGATGCCGACGCGAAGCGCTATTCACGGGCCGTTGAAGTGGCGGTCAACGAGCCCAATTCCGATGGGGTGCTCGTCATCCTCACGCCCCAAGCCATGACGAACGCCACCGCCACCGGAGCCATGATCGGGCCGTTCGCCAAGGTCATGGGCAAGCCCGTGCTCGCTTGCTGGATGGGCGGCGCCGAGGTGGATGCCGGCCGCCAGATCCTCATCGAGAATGGACTGCCTGTCTTCGACTACCCGGACATGGCGGCCCGCGCCTTCAGCTGCATGTGGCGCCGCAGCTCCAACCTGCATTCGCTCTACGAGACACCGGCGCTGTCCGCGGCCTCCGACGAGGGGTTCGCAGCGCGAGAGCGAACGGCTGAAATCATCGGCGCCGCGCTGAAGGCCGGGCGCACCCTCCTGAGCGAGTATGAGGCGAAGCGGGTGATCTCCGCATACGGCATTCCCGCTGTCGAAACCCGCCTCGCCCTCACCGAGAAGGCCGCCGTGGCCGCGGCCGAAAACCTCGGCTTCCCCGTCGCGGTCAAGCTGCACTCCGAAAGCCTCACCCATAAGACCGATGTCGGGGGCGTGCATCTGAACGTCGGGGGTGCCGACGGCGTGCGCCTGGCCTGGCGCTCCATTGAAAAGGCCGTGCGCGAAAGAGCCGGGAAACAGCATTTCCTGGGCGTCACGGTGCAGCGGATGGTAGAGCGCAACGGCTATGAGCTCATCCTGGGCAGCAGCGTAGATCCCCAGTTCGGCCCGGTGCTGCTCTTCGGGGCCGGCGGCGAGCTTGTCGAGGTCTTCAAGGACCGAGCTCTCGCCCTGCCCCCGCTTACCACCAACCTGGCACGCCTCGTCATGGAGCAGACGAGGATCCACACCGCGCTCAAGGGCGTGCGTGGGCGGGCGCCAGTCGATCTTCCGGAACTCGAGCGGCTTCTGGTGCGGTTCAGCCAGCTCATCGCCGAGCAGCCCCGGATTAAGGAGATCGACGTCAATCCCCTGGTCGTGTCGGACAAGCAAATGATGGCGCTGGACGCCCGCATCGTCCTGCATGACGCCGCGCTTGCCGACGCGCAGCTGCCCACGCTCGCCATCCGCCCCTATCCTTTCCAATACGTGACGCCGGCGACGCTCAAGGACGGCACCTCAATAACGATCCGCCCGATCCGCCCCGAGGACGAACCCTTGATGGTGAACTTTCACAAGATGCTCTCGGCAAGCAGCGTCTATAGCCGTTATTTCGAGTTCTTGAAGCTCGAGCAGCGCATCGCCCATGAGCGGCTGGCGAGGCTCTGCTTCATAGACTATGACCGCGAGATGGCGCTGGTTGCGGAGCACCGGGTGCGGGGCAAAGGCGATCGGGAAATCATCGGGGTGGGCCGGCTGATCAAGTTGTCCGGCTCGAACGCCGCCGAGTTCGCCCTAGTCGTCGGAGATCCATGGCAGAATCGCGGACTCGGGATCTTGCTCCTGAATCTGCTGGTGAAGATCGGCCGCGACGACCGCCTCGCCGCCATATCCGGCGAGATCCTGCCGGACAATGTCGCGATGAAACACGTCTCCCGCCGGGCTGGATTCCGGCTACAGCACCCCTCCGGGGAATCGGTAATCAAGGCGGAGCTTGAACTGTAAGCCAAGCACCGGGTACACGGTGCGCGAGCGGAACGCCGCCCTCGCGCCTCGCCAGCATGCGCAACCAGCGGATGCCTGTTGGATCGCAGGCACGCGCAACCCGGCTCCCTTGGTTCACCCCCCGGACCCCCATTTGAATTGAAGCGGTAGAATCGCCTCGGCAGAATGGCGCACAGTGAGCAGCCCCCCTCCGGAAACTGATGCCAGCCAGATAGACGAGGGCTCATGGCGCCGGCCTTCGTTGGTCGCCGTTCTGCGCATAGCTGCCGTCGTCGGCACCTCCTGGCTTGCGGCGATATTCATGACAACGCCGGCCCTTTTCCTAAGCATTTTCGGGACGGCCTGCGTCGCGGTATTGGTCTCGCTCTGGGTGGCCTCGTTCGCGCCGTTTTCCGACCGGCTGCGGTTCGCGATCATCGAGATCGCCTGCTTCGTCGCCTCGTCGGTCACGATCCTGGTCTACGGAACGGCTCCGGGCATACTGGTGCTTCTCGGCCTTTCTATCCTCCTCGCGACCATCTACTACGATTGGAAGGGCGGCACCATAGCCGGCATTGCGAGCCTCGTGCTCCTCGCTGCGGGGGCGTGGGGCTGGATTTCCGGATTTCTGCCGGTTGGCCCCCCCGTCCCCACCCTGCAGCCTGTGCGATTCGATTTTTGGATGCGCACGATCTTTGCGCAGATCCTGGCCATCTGCGCGATAACAGGAACAATCTCCTTTGTTCTCCGGGGAATGCGGGCCATTCTGCTTCGATCTAACCTCGCGGAGGAGAGATTTTCAAAGTCATTTCGAGCGTGCCCGGATGCGATGGTCATAACGGATCTGGCCTCGGGCCGTTATATCGACGCCAACGAAAGCCACGAGCGGCTCACCGGCTACAGGCGCGACGATATACTTGGCCGGACTTCCGTGGAGCTTGGCGTCTTCAAGAACGAGCGGGAGCGCGAGGTCTTTGCGGCGCCGTTGCTCGCAACGGGCACGGTTCATCGGATGGAGCGGCAGATCCTCGACCGTGCGGGGCGCGCCATCGACGTAATGCTGAGCGCCGAGCGCATTGACTTGGCCGGGCAGGCCTGCGCGTTGACGATCATCCAGGACATAACCGAGCGCAAACGCGCAGAGGAGGCCTTGAAGGCCAACGAGCAGCGCTTCAGGAGTTTCGTCGAGAATGCGAGCGTCGGCATCTACCGGTCAACGCCCGACGGGCGGATCATCATGGCGAATCCCGCGGTGCTGAGGATTCTGGGCTACAATTCATTCCAAGAGCTCGCATCCCGCAACATCGAGTCGGAAAGCCAGGAGGCGAGCTACCCGCGAAGGGAGTTCAGGGATCGAATCGAGCGCACGGGCTTCGTAAGCGGCTGGGAGGCGACGTGGAAAAGGCGGGACGGGGCAAAGATCTCCGTGCGAGAGAGCGCCACCGCGATCCGCGGAGTTGACGGCACCGTCCATCATTATGACGGCATCATCGAGGACATCTCGGAGCGCAGGGCTGCCGAGCACGCCCTGCGCGAGAGCGAGGAGCGCTTCCGCAACCTGACGGATGCTGCATTCGAGGGGATCGTCATCACAGACGACGGCCGGATCGTGGACATCAACGACCAGGGACTGAAGTTGTTCGGCTGCGAGCGGGCCGACATGTTGGGGCGCAGCGCCCTCGACTTCATTAGCCCGGAGTCGCGCCCGATCGTGGCCGAGCGCATGCGCGACCGGAGCGAGGCGGCCTACGAGCATCAGTTGATCCGCAAGGATGGCAGCCGCTTCCATGCGGAGGCCCAGGCGAAGATGATGCCCGTGGGCGGCCGAATGCTGAGGATAACGGCATTACGGGACATCACCGAGCGGCGGCAGGCTGAGCAGAGGCAGAAGAACCTGGAGGAGCAGCTTCGCCACATGCAGAAAATGGAGGCCCTCGGCACGTTGGCCGGGGGCATCGCGCACGACTTCAACAACATCCTCACCGGAATCCTCGGCAACCTCCAGCTCGCCGAGATGGACCTGCCCACCGGCCATCCGGCGTTTGTCGCCCTGAAGGCCGCGGACAAGGCGAGCTGGCGGGCCCGCGACCTAATCGCGCGAATCCTCTCCTTCAGCCGCCTTGATCGCGACAACCGGGCGCCATCCTCGCTCGGCTCGGTGGTGCTCGAGGCAATTCAGCTGCTGCGCGTCGGTCTCCCGAGCAACATCGAGATTCGCACCGACATCGGCCGCGGATGCCCCGCCGTTGTCTTTGACGCGGGCCAGATCCATCAGGTGATCATGAACCTGGGCACGAACAGCGCCCACGCGATGCGCGAGCACGGCGGAGTCCTCGCGGTCGAGCTGCATCCGGTGACGCCCAGCGACGCCTTGCGGGAGCGCTATCCGCAGATTATCGCCGGCCCCACGGTCTGCCTCAAGCTGCGCGACACCGGCTGCGGCATGGAGCAGGCTGTGCTCAAGCGCATCTTCGAGCCGTTTTACACGACAAAGGCGCTCGGCCACGGCACGGGCCTGGGCCTGGCCATGGTGCACGCCATCATGAAGAGCCACAACGGGGCCATCGTCGTCGAGAGCGCTCCCGGCTCCGGATCCACGTTCGATCTCTATTTTCCGGCCGCAATCGACCAACCCCCGGAGCCGAGTCCGGGCACGCGCGAGCCTTTCGGCGACGATCTGGCTCCCTTCGGCAGGAACCGGAGGATCATGCTGGTCGACGATGAAGACCCGATCCTTGTCATCGGCGCCGACATTCTGGAGCGCCTGGGATTCTTGCCGGTCGCGTTCGCGCGCCCCGCCGAGGCCCTGGAGGCGTTCCGGGCAGACCCGGCCGGCTTTTGCGCGGTGATCAGCGACCTCACGATGCCCGAGATGACCGGGCTTGAGCTTGCCCGGCACATTTTGGCCATGAGGCCTGGCGCCCCCATCATTCTAACGTCGGGTTATCTCCACTCGGACGCGCAGCAGAAGGCCCACGAGTCCGGCGTGCGATGCGTCATCAACAAGCCTTTCGACATGCAGGAACTGGTCGCGCAAATCCGTTCGGTTATCGGCGAACCGTCCACGCAGCGCACGTAGACAGCGGCGTTATCCCGCCTGCATCGATCAGGCATGGGCCTGCGGGCCCGCCCCCGGGATTCTCAGTTCCGGGGCTCGTGGTCCTGCGCGGGGAAGCGGGTGCCCTCCACCCTTCCCAGCAGCCGGAGCAGGCCGTCGAGAATTGTCAGCGGATGCGGCGGCCATCCCGGGATGAAGAGATCGACCGGCACGACCGCCTCCGCTCCGTTCATCACCTCGGGATTGCCGGCAAACGGCCCGCCCGAGATCGCACACGCCCCGACGGCGATCACGATCTTCGGCTCCGGCATGGCTTCCCACGTCTTTCTCAGGGCCAGCTCCATGCTCTGCGAAACGGGCCCCGTGATGACCAGCCCGTCCGCATGGCGCGGCGAGGCGACGAACTGTATGCCGAAGCGGCCGATGTCCCAGCCGACCGTGCCGAGCACATTCAGGTCGGCCTCCGCTGCGCCGCAGCCGCCGGCGCTCACGACGCGAAGCCTGAGCGAGCGCCCGAAGAGCCTGCGCAGCTTGCCATCCAGGGCCGCCGCAAGCCTCACCGTCTCCGCGCCGGGTTCGCCGAGCACCAGGTCTTCGCGCCGGCGTGCCGCCATGCGGTGGTCGCCGGTCTGCGTGATCGCGCCGTGCGGGCAAGCCTCCACGCAGGCGGCACAGAACAGGCAGCGCCCCAGATCCAGCGCAATTCCCCTGCCCGCGGGGTGCGCGATCGCCTGCGTCGGACACACGGGAACGCACTCATTGCAGCCTACCGGGCATTTCGCCCCGTCGACTCGCAGCGCGCCCCCGTGCCGGTCGGGCAGCGGCGGCGGCGGGCCCTTGGGATAAGCCATCGTTTCGCAGCCGCGCTTCAGCCGATGCTTGATGGTGTCGAAGACGAACATGGGAGAGGGGATTCGAGGATCAAAGATCGAAGCCGCAATACGAGAGGTTGAAGCTCTTATTGCAGATCGGGAAATCCGAGACCGCCTGGCCGCGCATCGCCAATGCAAGGCCGATCCAGTTGTGGAACGAGGGGTCTACGATCTTGTAGCGCCGGAAACGACCCGCGGCGTCGGTGAGCGCCACATGGCACACCTCTCCGCGCCAGCCTTCAACCAGCGCCACAGCCAGGCGGTCCGGCGCGTTCGGGCCAGGGTCGCTGCGGATGTCGCCATCGGGCGCCGCGCCGAGCTGCTCCCTGAGCAGCTGGCCGGAACGTTGGATCTCAAGCCAGCGCACCCGCGCGCGCGCAAACACGTCGCCGCTTGGCCAGACCGCCACCGGCGCCTGCGCCAGGCGATGCCAGCCTGCCGGATGATCGTAGCGGACGTCGCGCACCAGGCCACAGGCCCGCGCGGCCGGCCCGACCAAGCCGATCTCCGCCGCCTGGCTCGGGGACACCGTGCCCGCGCCCTCGAAGCGCGCGCGCACCGAGGCGGCGTCCCACAGCCATTCGGCCGCCTGCTCCACTTCGACCAGGGCGGCGCCGAGCCGCCCGGCGAGCTGCGACAGCCGACCTGGCTCCAGGTCGTGGCGGCAGCCGCCAGGCCTCACCAGCCCCCGCCCGAACCGGTTGCCGCAGAGAAGCGCCGTCAGGTTCAGGAAATCGCCGCGGATCCTGCCGCACGCCGACGCGGCGGGCAGAAAGGCCACGTCATTTGCCAACGCGCCCAGGTCGCCGGTGTGGTTCGCCAGCCGTTCGAGCTCAAGCGCGACAAGGCGCAGCCATTGCGCCCGCAGCGGCGCCTCCTCGCCAGCGAGCGCCTCCATCACTGACGCGTACGCTGTGGCGTGACCGATCGTCGTGTCGCCGGCAACGGCCTCCATCTGGCTCATCGTTGCCCGGTGCGGCCCCCCTGCAAGTCCCCGCTCAACACCCCGGTGCTGGTACCCGAGCGCTATCTCGAGGTGCAGCACCTCCTCGCCCGAGCACTGAAAGCGGAAATGCCCGGGCTCAATAATCCCGGCGTGAACCGGGCCGACTGCGACCTCGTGAACCTCGCGGCCCTCCACGCGGAAGAATTCTCCGGACGCCGGGTAGGCGCCGGCGCTTCTGCGCACGGGCTTAAGCCAGGGATGGCCTTGCGGCAGGAGGCCGTATTGCTCCCACACCTCGCGCTCGAACATATGCGCCTGCGGATGCGCCGGCGTGAGCGCCGCATAGGCGCCGGCCGCGGGAAAGCTGCGCGCGGCGGCCAGCGTGTTGTCCCCGTCGAACGCGATTACGGCAACGAGGCGCGTTCCAGCCCCTTCCGGAACGCCGAGCCACGCGCACAGCCGGGCGCCGCGTTCCAGATCGGCCGAAGTCTCGCGCACGAGCTCCGCCAACGGCCACTCGGGCACCTCCGCCCATGGGATGCACGTCGAGTTGGCCAAGGGGGCGAATGACGAGGACCTGCTCATGGCGCGGGCGACAGCTGGGCCACCGCGGCCGCCCACGCGTCGCGCAGCGTCTCGGGCGTCGCCAGGCCCAGCCAAAGCGAGAGGCCCAGCAGCACCAGCGGCGGCGCGACTACGCCCGCGGTCTCGCGAATTCGCCTCCTCGCGTTTCTCACGCCGCCGCGCGGCCGGCCGTCGACGATGGAAAGCACCAGCCGCGTCATGCCGAAGAAGGCGAACAGCAGGCATCCGAGGAACATGCCGGCTGCGGCACCGTGCCCCGTCTCAAACGCAGCCCGCAGCACCCGCAGCTCGCTGAAGAACGGGCCGAATGGAGGGCAGGCGGAGATGGCAAGCATGCCGGCCACGAAGATCGCCGCCGATTGCGGGGTGATCGCCGACATGCCCCTGACCTCCTCGCTGGTGCGTGCGCCGGCGGCGCGGCGGATCGTGCCCGCGCTCAGGAAGAGCGCGCCCTTGGTCAGGCTGTTGTTCCAGACGTGGAACAGGACGGCCCACACCCCTGTGGCGCCGAACGCCGCGCCGCTGGCCAGGATGCCCATCTGCTCGACGCTCGAATAGGCGAGCATGCGCTTGAAGTCGCGCGTGCCCAGCAGGAACACGGCGGCCACCAGCATGGAGAACAACCCTATGACGAGCAGCGTGCGGCTGGTCACGGCAGCCTCGCCGGCAGCATCGACCACCGCGCGCACCCGCAAGAGCGCCGCAAACGCCACCGTGGTCACGCCTCCGGCGAGCATCGCCCCCACGATGCCCGGGGCCTCGCCGTACGCGTCCGGCTTCCATGTGTGCATGGGTGCCAGGCCCATCTTGGTCCCGTAGCCCACCAGAAGCAGCACCCATGCCGTAAGGACCCATGGGCGGGAGAGGGCCGCGCCGTGCGCCATCAGCGTGACGAACGTCAGGTCGCCGCCGCCCCCCCCCAGGATGTAGGCGTAACCCAGGCAGAACGTTCCCAGCAGGGAAAGGGCTATGCCCGTGCCGCCGATCAGCAGGTATTTCCAGGTTGCCTCGAAGGCCCGCGGCGTCCCGTTGAAATGCAACAGCGGCACCGTCGCAAGCGTGACCGCCTCCGTCGTGATCCACAGAAGTCCGAGGTGGCGCGCCTGGTGCGCCGCGCTCATCAAGCCGAGCACCGCAAGCAAGGACGCAACGAATACGCGGTTGGGGCGCTCCGCGCGCAGGCCGAGGTAGGGCACCGCATAGGCCGCGCAGACCAGGAACAGGAGCGACACGACCGGCAGCACGGCCCGCGCCAGCTGGTCGAAGCCCAGCCATGCGGCAGGCGCGACGACCGGCGGGTGCATCAGCAGCCAGAAGGCGAGCGCCGTGTGGACGACGCCCACCGCGGGCAGCAGCCACGGGCGGGTTCGCTCGCTTGGCCACGCCGCCGCCAGCGCGGCCCCAGCGACGGGCACAAATATGAGCAGAAGTCCCTTCATTCCCGGAGCACGGTCAGCTTGCGGGTGTCCAGCGAGTCAAACGCCCGCTGGATGCGGTCCATGATGATCCCGATCACGAACACAGCGACGGTGAGATCCAGAAGGATCCCCGACTCCACCAGCAGGGGCGTCGAGTGGATGAGCAGGAGCCCAATTAGGTAGATGCCGTTGTCCAGGATCAGATAGCCGCAGACCTGAGAAATGGCCGTCACCCGGCCGATGAGCAGGATGAAGCCGGTGAAGATCGAGGCCAGCGCGCCTGGGACCAGCAGGGTTCCGGCGTGCTCGCTCAGCAGCGGCAGCAACTGCGCGCCGTCGACCGCCGCCATCGTCCCGCCGGCCCCCAGGAGCATCGAGGGCACGAACCCGATGGACGGCTCGATCTCGCGGTCGATCTTCGCGGTCCGCATCGCCCGGTGCAGAAGATTGGGGATCACAAGGCCCTTCACCGCCACGGTGCCGGCCGCGACAAGCGCGACCAGCCAACCGAACCGGTCCTCCATGAAGAAGGGAATCAACCCGAGTGCAACGCCCTGCGCGGCAACGATGCGGATGACGGATGGCATCCGGCTGCTGCCGAGCGCGAGCAGATTCAGGCCCATCGCCAGGCCGATCAGGAGGTTCACGGAGGAGCTCATTGCGCCCCCCCCTTCCACGCCAGCAGCAAGGCGAACAGGCACAGCAGGAACGCCGTTGTCAGCAACAGCGGCACGCGCCGGAACGAGAAGCGCGCAAGCAGCGATTCCACCAGCCCCACGCCGACGGTTACCGAGAGCACCGTGCCGGCCAGCGCCGCGCTCGCCGTAAACGCAGGCAATTGCCTTATCGGCAGCACGGCTTCGCTTAGGAGGACTAGGAAGAGCAGGAGCTTCATCGAGGCCCCGTGCAGAATCACCGCAAGCGGGGGTCCGCTGTGATCCAGCGCCATGGCCTCGTGGATCATCGTCAACTCAAGGTGGGTGTTGGGATCGTCAAAGGGCACGCGGCAATTCTCCGCGAGAAGCACCGCAAACAGCCCGGCCGCCAGTAGCGCCGCCCCAGCCCCCACCGGGGGCGTCAGCATCGTGCCCAGCGTGACGCTCCCGGATTGCACACTCAGCGAAAGCACGGCGGTGATGAGCGCAGCCTCCGAGAGCACCGCGTAGCTCACCTCGCGCGCGGCGCCCATGCCCTCGAAGGAAGAGCCCGCCTCGAGCGCGGCCCATGCCGTGCAAAACCGCGCCGCCGCGAGCAGGTAGACCAGCAGGAGCACGTCTCCCTTGAAGCTTAATGCCCCGCCGGCCGGCCCGAGCGGGACCAGGAGCGCCGCGGCGGCCAGCGCCACCCAGGCAACGGCCGGGCCAGCGATGAAGCCTGGCGAGGCGAGCGTGCTTAGCACCACGCTCTTCCTCCACAGGCGCGCCAGGTCGTAATAGAGCTGCAGGACCGGCGGTCCCCTGCGCCCCGCGACCCAGGCCTTGGTCTTGTTGAGGATGCCCGGGAGGAGCGGCGCAAGCGCGAGCCACACCGCAAGGCGGAGAATGATCTCGAGGAAGGCGGTCATCGCGCCCCTCCCCCAAGGTCCTCTCCGCTGCCGGGCTTCAGGGACACACCTCCGGTCGAGGCGGGAAGAATCAGGGCCTCCGGAGTCATCTTGTCACATCCCCGCTCACCGCCCCGGCTGCCGACGCATCCGCGTCAGCCAGGGCTCCAAAGATCTCCTGGTCCGTCGCGCCCCGCGTGACCAGCTCGCGCAACGGTCCGCGATCCAGGATGCGGCAGAGCCGACCCAGAATGTCGAGATGGGCCCGCGGCGACGGCGCGATGAAGAAGAACAGCCGTGAGAGCGGGACGTCGTCGGGCAGTCCCGCTGCCACCGATAGGGGATCCCGCAGAAGCAAGAGAGCCAGCGAGCCGGAGTCGCGGCCCAGCGCGACGCGCGAGCTCAGATGCGGCAAGGCGAACCCGCCGCCCACTGGGGCGAAATTCACGCCGTCCTTGGACCGGAGCCGCTGGACGAGGATCTGGCGGATCGGGGGCGTCGCGCCAGGCAGGGCGCCAATGATCCTCTCAAGCACTCCGGGCACCTCCTCCGCGGCCACGTCGCGCCAGATGCCGCCCGCCCGCATCAGGGTCTCAAGCCGCCATGCGACGGCAAGCGCCGGCGTCTCGGGAGCGAGAAACCCCGCCTTGGCCGCGAGTCCGCGCGCCGCCGCCCAATTCGCCACCTGCACCCTGTCGAAAAGCAGCCGCCCCCGGTCGGGGGTGTGGGGGAGGCCTTCGTTGCGAATCCAGTCCTCCACAACCGACTCCGAGACCCCGAACGATTCCGCAATCTGGATGAGGTTCAAGTACATGGCATGCGACTCAGCTCCTCCTCATCGGCCACCCCCGAAAAGCACCACTGCCGCCAGTGCGGCCAAGCCGAGCACAATGTAGAGCAGATAGGCCTGCAGCCGCCCGTGCTGGAGCCGCCGCGCCACCATCGCCACCTGCAGCGCGCCCGCGCCCGCCGGTTCGATCAGCTGTTCAAGCACCGTCTCCGGCGTGTGCTCCTCGAAGCTCGCATCGGCGGGAAACGCCCCATCGGGGATCTGCCGGTGCCGGAGGGGCCGCAGGATCCATGCAAACCATTCCGTGATGATTCCCGCAAACGAACCGGCCGTATACTGCATCCGGGCCGATGGCGCGGCATAGCCGCAATCCCAGGTCAGCGCGCGGCGCAGGCCATTCTTGCGCGTGCGCCGCCAAAGGAGCGACACCGCGGCGATCGCGATGACTGTCAGCGCGACGTTCGCGACGCCGATCGTGCCAAGCGAGGGCGGCGCCTCGAGGCCGGCCCACGCGGGGTTCCACGCCGACGCTGCGCGCGCCACGGCAGGCCAGAATACCAGAGGGGCCAGGCCGATCGCCACGCACGAGCCCGCCAGGGCGAGCATCGGCCCGCGCATCATGGGCCCGCACTCGTGCGCCCGTGCCGATGCATTCGTGCGCGCCGCGCCGAGGAACACGACCCCGCACGCCTTGATGAAGCATGCCAGCGCCAGGGCGCCGGTCATGGCCAGGAGCACGACCGCCGGAACTGCGGCGCGGGCCGCCGCGCTGTGCGCGATCAGGGAGTCAAACAACCCCAGATACACCAGCCATTCGCTGACGAAGCCATTGAGAGGCGGCAGGCCGCAGATCGCAGCGGCGCCGAGCGCGAACAGGCCGGCGGTCCACGGCATCGCCCGCCACAATCCGCCGAGCAGGCTCATCTCGCGCGTGCCCGTGGCGTGCACGACCGAGCCGGCGCCGAGGAACAGCAGCGACTTGAAGAGCCCGTGGTTCCACACGTGCAACAGGGCGCCCGCCAGCGCCAGTCGCCCCCAGGCCGCGTTGCCGTGCCCCGCCGCTATCATGGCAAACCCCAGCCCGATCAGAATGATTCCGATATTCTCGATGCTGTGGTAGGCGAGCAGGCGCTTGAGGTCGTGCTGGCCGAGTGCAAATGCGACGCCGAGAACCGCGCTGATCACGCCTAGCACCGCCACCACCCATCCCGCCGCTGCGGGCACAACCAGCCAGCCGCTGAAGCGCACAAGGCCGTAGATTCCCACCTTGATGGAAACGCCGGACATGATGGCCGAGACGTGGCTCGGCGCGTTGGCGTGCGCCGATGGCAGCCATACGTGCAGTGGAAACATGCCGGCCTTTATGCCGAAGCCAAACAGGGCCAGCCAGAACAGCGGAGCCAGTTCCGCATGGTCGCGCATCGGACCCAGGTCCCAGCCTCCCGTGCGCCCCGCAAGCATGGCGAAGAAGGCGAAGAGAAAAAGCCCGGCCACGTGCGATGCCGCTAGATAGAGCCAACCCGCCGCGCGGACCTCGCGCTTTTGCCGGTCGAGCGTGATCAGGAAATAGCTGCTGACCGCATACAGCTCCCACGCGATGAGAAAGTGTAGGCCGTTCGAGGACAGCAGCACGAGCCCAAGGCTGAGGAGCTGCGCGCTCCACCACATCCGGCCGGCGCGGGCGGAGCGCGGGTGCGCCTTGTCCGACCAGTACTCGCAGGAGTAGACGGAGCCGGCCCCGCCCAGCGCGCCCAGGAGGGCGATGAACACGGCGCTCATGGCGTCCAGGCGCAGGTGAAGCGGCTCCCCGCAAACTGAAAATTCACTCCTCCAATCCCATTGCGCGCCGCTGACGAAGACCTGGATCGCTGCAAGGAGCGCCGCGATGCCGCCGACGAGCATCGCCGTCAACCAAAGCCGCGGCGCTCCGCGGCCGCCAAGGAGGCCGAAAAACATGGCAACCGCGGCAATAAGGAGGAGGTGACCCGGAGTCATGGCTGCTCTCCGTTAATGGGTAGGTGATTCCGGCGCAAGTGGAACGACCGCCGATGAACAACTCGTTGCGGCGACGAGGGATTGTGGCGCGGCGCCCTGCGACGACGCCGACTGGAACGTGGCGGAGGGATCGTCGATCTTGCTCCGAATCCTCCTAGCGAGTCCGGCCCGCATTCCGGACCGGCATCCGCAGGGCCGAGCGAAGCCCAATGGGACAGCTTGAATGTTAATAGGCGCTATTAGTGTCCATTATAACCAAGGAGGCCCCGCTGGCCTTCACCGCCCACCCCAGCCTGCCGGCGCGCCGGTGCCGCAGGGTCCCGCCGAAGGCCATTCTGGCATCGATTCCCGCCGATTTATGCGCGCCCGATAGCCTAAAGCCGCTCGTTCTCCACGGCATTGACGCGCTGGGTGTCGGGAACTCCCTGGCAGGACTGCGCCGAGAATCCCGCCACGTTCTTAAGCACAAATGTCTTCGCCGTGGGCGCCGGCGCCGCTTTCACATGTTCGAATTCCACCCCCGCAACGTCCTCGAGAACGACCGACGGCCTCAAGTCCTCGGTCTTCGTCCTCAGTTCCACACGGCTCACGACCAGGTCCTTCGCATGGCGCGCGTAGAGCCCCCAGGATGGCGTTACCCCGAAGCTTCCCGGCTCGGGATAATCCCGCTCCATCTCCGGGACGTCGCGTCCGGCCTCTGCCACGGTTCCGCCTCCGGCGAACTCGATATGGATGTTGTCCAGCGCAACCCTCTCGACCGGATGGTTCTCGAGCCCCAGGATGAGGATCCCCTGGCCGTCGCCGACATCCTCCGCAAGAACGTTCGAGATGGACAGCCCCTTGAAGATCCCGGGCGGCGTCTTCGCGGGCCCGCGCATCCGCGCGCCGAGCCGCAGGAATATCGGGGCCCCGAATATCCGTCGCATCACCAGGTTCGATATCGTCACGTCCTCGAGCTGGGCGCCATCGACGGTTTCTAGGGCCAGGCCGCGCGAGCACTCAAACAGGCAATTCGTGATCGCGATCGCCTTGAACCCACCGTTCGACTCGGTGCCGAACTTGATCCGGCCCGTCGGCGCCGGATTGTCGGCGGAGTGCCTCCGGGTGCCGTCCAGAAGCGTGCCCTCGTCGTAGCCGCTGACCAGGCAATCCGAAATCGTCACGTTTTCGGTGGCCCGGAACTGCCCCAGGCCGAACGAGCTTTTCAGGCAGATGCCGTCGTCCCACGGCGAATTGACGGAGCAGTTCGAAACCTTGACGTTGCGGCAGCAGTCGATGTCCATCCCGTCGCGGTTGGTGTCGATCCTCAGGCCGTCGATCGTCAGGTTGTCGACGCCCGTAGCAAGGATCCCGAACCAGCCTCCGTGCTCGATTGTGAAGTCTCTCAGGACGACGTTGCGGCAGTTCTTGAGCGCGATGGCCTTGTTGCCGACCTTCTGGGGCGGATTGTCGGACGTATGGCCCCGGCTCAGGCCCTTGCCAAGGATCCGGCCCGGCCCGGTGATCGAGACGTCCGTCAGGTCCTCGCCCCACACTAGGCTGTCGTGCCAGTGGCTGTGGCCGGCGTCCTGGTATCCGAAAGCGTCCCCCCATTCGTTCTCCTCGGGGGCGTCGTAGGCCTGCGCGTTCGAGGAAGCCACGACGGTCGCGCCCGGCCCAAGGTGGAGCGTCACATAGCTTCGCAGGTGGATTGAGCCCGAGAGATAGGTCCCCGCGCAAACCTCCACCGTTCCCCCTCCCGAATCGTTTGCCGCCTTGATCGCCTCGTTGATCGCGGCCGTGTCATCCGCAAACCCGTCGCCCTTTGCCCCGAATGACGTCACGTCGAACGACCCATGCTGGCCCTCGGCGCCATTGAGCCCGGCACCCGCCGACAGCCCGGCTGCCGCGAGGATGATCCTGGCCTCAAGCAGAACGACCCGGAAGGTCCAGTGGCGCATCGCCCGTCAGCTTGCCCGCGGGAGGAGGAAGTTCAAGCCCGCGGGAGCCGCTGCGCCGCCTTCGGGCCGCGCGGCCCGCCGTCACCTCGCCGAGCCCCAGCGCCGAGTGAACGGATAATAGATGAACAGCGGTCGGCCGACGACGTCCTTGGCCGGAACGTACCCCCAGTATCGACCGTCAAAACTGTCGCGCGAATTGTCCCCAAGCGCGAGGTACGAGTTCTCCGGAACGGTGATCGTGTCGCCCGCGAAGAGCTGGCTGAAGCTCGGGTTCTCGTGGATCGCGTTGAAGTAGCCCCGGTAGGGGCTGATGCGGCGCGCGTTAAGGTCGAACGCCTGGGAACCGGTGATCGCGGCGCCATTGCGGTAAATCATCGGCTCCTTGATCTCGATCCTGTCGCCGGGAACGCCGATAAGGCGCTTGATAAAAAACTGGGATCCGTAGCGGCGGACGATCTCCGGGATGTTGTCCGTCCTGAAGACGAAACCCTGCCCCACGCTCGGCCGAACGAAGTTGTAGCTCACCCGGTCGACGAACAGCTGGTCCCCCGTCAACAGGTCGAACCGGACTATGGGCTGTCCCGCCCGGACGGTCCTGCCAAGGGGGACCCGGACCGCCTCGAACTCCTCGTTTGTGCTCTCGTCGCTCCTCTGGTGCACCACCTCGAGGTCGTTCGCCTGCGCCGCGCGCTGTATCTGCGCCTCCAACGCCTCGTGACTCGGGAAGAACGTGCTGAAAACGACCTCGTCAAACCCGTTGAAGTCGAAGGGGACCTGCACGGTGGCGGGTTCGTTTCCCACGTATAGCGTATACACCTTGAACTGGGCGGGAAAGACGAGCCACGACCGCCCGCTCTTGACCGTGGAGGCCAGGGTGGGCCGGCCGCCCAGGTTGACGAGCTGGACATACACCTCGCCGTCGCGGGGGGCCACCACGGTGTGCCGCCTTGCGCCGTACGCGATGAACCTGAAGGCTCTCGCGACGGGATTAGGGGCGGCGGACCCGGGAGGCAGGTTCTCGGCAGTCATCCCGTAATAGCTCGGCCACATCGAGTTCGTCGGGATCTTGAACGGCTGGACGAAGTACGTCCGGATCCCGAGGATCACGATCGCGGCCACGAGGAAGAATTCCACGTTCTCCACCAGCGAGGTCTTGGGGTAAATCGCCCCGCCCGCCCGTCTCAGGACGCCCTCGAGCGATTCGATCCCAAGCTTGAGCCTGCCCGCGTCCGCGCGCTCCTTGAGCAGCCGCCTCAACTCCTGGCTGCGCCTTGTTAGCTCGTCCGCCTCCTTGCCGCTCAGCCTGTCCCGCCGGTAATTCCAGACCTTCGCGGCGAGTTCGAGCCAGTTGCCCGCGTTGTCGCGCATCTTTTTTTCCTGCGAATCGAAGAATCCAAACATAATTGCGTGTGTGGGACAGCGGGCCCGTGGTCAGTTGTTCCGCAGAACCTTGATGAAAGTGTCCGGCGGGATGGAGACCTTGCCGATCAATTTCATCTTCTGTTTCCCTTCCTTCTGCTTTTCAAGCAACTTGCGCTTTCTAGAGATATCGCCGCCGTAGCACTTCGCCGTCACGTCCTTGCGCAGCGCGCGCACGCTCTCCCGGGCGATGATCTTGCCCCCGATGGCCGCCTGGAGGGCTATCTTGAACATCTGGGGCGGGATGATCTCCGAGAGCCTCTTGCAGAGCTCGCGGCCGCGGGCCTCCGCCTTGTTCCGGTGGATGATGCTGGCGAACGCGTCCACCGGTTCTCCGTTGACCAGGATCTCCATCTTGACGAGGTCCGACACAAAGTAGTCCCCTAGCTCGTAGTCCATCGACCCGTACCCGTGCGTCACGCCCTTGAGGCGGTCGTTGAAGTCGACCAGGATCTCGTTCAGCGGCAGGACGCAGCTCATCATGACGCGCGTCGCGTCGAGCGTGTGGGTGTGCTCGACGGTTCCGCGCTTCTCCATCACCAGTGCGAGCATGTCGCCCATCGAGTCGTTGGGGATGTGGATGGAGGCCCTGAGCGTGGGCTCCAGGATCTGCTCGATGACGCCCGGGTCCGGAAGATTGACGGGATTGTCGACCTCGACCGTCTCCCCCCCGTGCTTCACCACTTTGTAGACGACGCTCGGGTACGTCGATATGATCTCCACATCGTGCTCCCGCCGGATGCGCTCCTGGATGATCTCCATGTGGAGCAGGCCCAGGAACCCGCACCTGAACCCGAAACCCAGGGCGACCGAGCTCTCCTGCTGGTACACGAAAGCCGAGTCGTTCAGGCGAAGGCGGCCGAGCGCCGCCTTGAGCTTCTCATAGTCGGAGCTCTCGATCGGATAGAGGCCGCAGAACACCATCGGCCGCACCTCCTTGTATCCCGGCAGCATCACCCGCGCCGGCTTGGCGGCGAGCGTGATCGTGTCCCCCGTCTTGATCTCATCCGTGTTCTTGATGTTGGAGACGATGTAGCCGACGTCCCCCTGCTGGAGGATATCGCGCTTCTCCATCTTTGGCGTGAACACGCCGACCTCCTTGATCTCGGACTTCTGGCCCGTGGTCATCAGCATCATCACGTCGCCAGCCCGCAGGCTGCCCGAGAACATGCGGGCATAGGCGATCACGCCGCGGTACGAATCGTAGATCGAGTCGAACACAAGCGCCCTCACCTGCGGATAGTCGGTCCAGCGAGGCGGAGGCACCCTTGTCACGATCGCCTCCAGAATCTCCACGATTCCGATCCCCGACTTCCCGCTGGCGAGGATGGCTTCCCCGGCCGGAATCGTCAGTATGTCCTCAAGCTGGCTCATGCAGAGCTCGAGGTTGGCGCTCGGCAGGTCGATCTTGTTGATGACCGGTATGACCTTGAGCTTCTGCGCGAAGGCCAGGTGGGCATTAGCGACCGTCTGGGCTTCGACCCCCTGCGAAGCGTCCACCAGGAGCACGGCCCCCTCGCACGCCGCCAGGCAGCGCGATACCTCGTAGGAGAAGTCGACGTGGCCCGGCGTGTCCATCAGGTTGAGCTTGTACGTCCTCCCGTCCTTGGCCGGGTAGATCATGGTCACCGGGTGCGACTTGATCGTGATCCCGCGCTCCTTCTCGAGGTCCATCGAGTCCAGATGCTGCTCATGGAGCATCCGGTCCGAAACCGTGTGGGTGTTCTGGAGCAGCCGGTCGGAAAGCGTGGTCTTTCCGTGGTCGACGTGGGCGATGATGCAGAAGTTTCGTGTGAGCGGTGCGTCCATCGTCGGTCGGCGGCTCCAATTCAGGCCGCGAGGTCCGCGTACTCGGACAGACTGTGCACGACCCAGGATCTCTTGGTCCGCCGCGCCAGTCCGGCGAGGACGCCTCCGGGCCCGAGCTCCCAGAATTCGCTGGCTCCCGCGGCGGCGGCGCTTCGCATGCAGTCCTCCCACAGCACGGGCGACACCACCTGGCGCGCAAGCGCCGCCTTGATCTCCGCCGGATCGGACACAGCCCGGCCCGTCGTGTTCGTGAATACCTGCAGGCGCGGGGCGGCAAACGGGATGTCCCTGAGGAACGCCTCGAACGCCGCCCGCGCTGGCTCCATCAGCCGGCTGTGGTAGGCGCCCGCCACGTTCAGCTCCTTCACCTTCATCCCGCGGCCCTTGGCCGCCGCCACCGCGGCCGCGATCTTCGGCCTTTCGCCCGAGATGATGACCTGCCCCGGAGCGTTGAAGTTCGCCGCCTCGACGCCGAACTCGAGGCAGAGGCTTGACACCGCGTCTCGCGCCTCGCCGATGACGGCGGCCATTGCCCCGGCGCTCTTTTCGCACGCGCCCTGCATCAGGCGGCCGCGCTCGGCCACGATTCGCAGGCCCGTCGGGAAATCGAAAACGCCCGCGGCCGCGTACGCCGTAATCTCCCCAAGGCTCAGTCCCAGCGCCATATCGGCACGCGGGGCCAGCCCCCTTTCCTGGAGCGCCGCCACGAGCGCAAGCCCGTGCACAAAGAGCGCGGGCTGGCACACGCGCGTCTCGGTCAGCTCGGATTCCGGGCCTTCGAAACTCACCTTCGCCAGGTCCCAGCCGAGCACCTCGCGGGCCTTGCCGTAGAGGGCCCTCGCAGCCTCCGAGGAGTCGTGAAGGGACCTGCCCATGCCAAGTTTTTGGGCGCCCTGACCTGCGAATAGAAATGCCAATGCCATGGGAGAACCCACTAGGCAATCCCCCGAACGCCGGGAATCCAAGCCAAATCACGACCACCGGCCCGCCGCGTCCGGCAGCAAACCGGGCCGCCCCCTCAAAACCGTTTCAACTGCTTGAAATACTTTTCGTCGTCGGCCGCCTGCGCGAAATCCGGGATCAGCGATCTGGAGGTGTCCAGTGACTTGGGGTCCGCGCCCCGCGCGGACATCCCGTGGGAGGGATCCGGAAGGCCGAAGGGCGCAATGCCGGGCAGGTCGGGGGCGGAGATGGGCTTGGCGGGCCCCAAGATCGCCAGGTCGATGTCCGCAACGTAGGGATTCGTCGCGGCCTTCGAATCGGCCAGGCCGGCGTCGCGGGCCGGCGGCGCGCCCTCGGCGAATACTCCCGGCTGACCGAGATCGACTGCGGGGAGGGTCCCCGCGCGCTCCCGTCCCAGTTCGCCTGCCATCGGGATGTCGCTCCGTGTCGCGGGCAGGAGAACCTCGCGATCATGGGCCGATATCCAGCTGTTCATGAACGCGTCGAGCGGATTGTAAACGGATTCGGCCAGCGCCTTGGACGCGGCCTTGTCGCTCGCCTCCGCGAGTCTGGAGCCCTTTTCGGCCCGGGCATCCGGCCTGTCGGCGCCCTTCAGGAGGTCCAGCTCGCCCCGGGCGGGATCCTCCCGCCCCCGAGGGGATAGCGCTTGGTCGGGCTTTCGTTCCATGGCATCGACGAGCCAGTTGCCGGATCCCTGCCCTTTCTGGGACGGATCGGCTGCGGATCGCGCTGCCGCCGACAGGGCCGCAGGCGAATCCGTGCGTGCGCCGCCTGGGCCCGGTGGGTCCTCCCTCAGGTCGATGCCCGAAAGCCCGGGGCCGGCTTCGACGGCCGATGCCGCCGCCCTGATCGAGGTAAGCTCCTTTTTCGCAGCCGCGATCGAGTCGCCCGCCGTCGCCGGCGGATCCTCCGCGCGCGCCGCCGCCACGGCAAGAGCTAGGAGAAGGGCCCCCGAGGCGCGCATGCGGATCCCGACTCCGGCCGCTAGCCCTTGATGAATATCCCCTTGAGATTCATCTCGAGCTGCTGGGGATTCGGGGAGTACCGCAGGCCGTCAGCCTTGCTTATGAATCCGCCCTTCACGAGCCGGTAAATGTCCTTGTTGAAGGAAAAACTGTTCCCGTCTATGCCGCTCTCCAGCAGCGCGTTGATCTTGTCGAACTGCCCCTCGAGGATGAGGTTTCTCACCGTGGCATCCGCGTTCAGAACCTCGTTGCTGGGAACCCGGCCCCCGCCCTCCAGGCTCGGAATCAGCTGCTGGCAAATGAATCCCCGGATGGAGCCGGCGACCTGCCTGCGCGCCTGCGCCGTCTGGTCGGCCGGGAAGAACTCGAACAGGCGGGTGAGAGACTGCGCCACGGTCGCCGCGTGCATCGTCGAGAACACGAGGTGGCCGGTCTCGGCAGCCGAGATTGCGGTGTCGAATGTCTCCTTGTCGCGCATCTCGCCTATCAGGATGATGTCCGGGTTCTGGCGCAGGACCGACCTGATCGCCTCCTGGAAAGTCGGGACGTCGAGGCCGATCTCGCGCTGCTGCACCACCGACTTGTCGTCCTGGAAGGTGTACTCGATCGGGTCCTCGATCGTGATGATGTGCCGGTCCATGGTCTGGTTGATCCAGTTGAGCATGGCGGCCATCGTGGTGCTCTTGCCGCAGCCTGTGGCTCCGCAGAAGAGGAGGATCCCGTCCTTGGCGTTCGCGAGCTTGAGCAGCGGCTCCGCCCGGAGCCTAAGGTCCTCGAAGTTGGGCACGCGGCTCTTAACGTGCCGGAAGACGACGCTCACCAGGCCGCGCTGGTGAAACGCGTTCACGCGGAAGCGGCCGATCCCCTCCGCCGCGTAGGCGAAGTCGATCTGGCCCTGCTCCTCCCACTTCTTCCTGAAGACGTCCGGCACGTGCTCGTCGACAAAGGCCTGGGCTTCCGGGCTCGTGATGGGGTCCATGTCCACCGCCTTGAGCCTCGTCGATATGCGCACGTACCCGGGCTTATTCGACTTGATGACGACGTCGCTTGCGCCGCTGTCGACCGCAAGCTTAAGCAGGTCGTTGAAGACCTCCGTGTGGGGGGTGACTAGGTTCATAGACAGAAAAGCGTTGCTCTGGATTTTGTAGCTTGGCCTGCTGCACGCGGCAAGGCATCTTTCCCATGGCCCAACGCCCCCTCCCATGAAGCCACGCACCCTAACAGGCGCGATTACCGCACTAGCCACTCCCTTCCGCGGGAGAGGCGTTTCCTACGCGGACCTGAAAAGGCTGGTCGACCACCAGGTTAGGGGCGGCATCGACGGAGTTGTCCCGGTCGGGACTACGGGCGAGTCCCCCACCCTGTCGCACGAGGAACACATGGACGTGGTCCGCGCTACGATCGAGTTCGCCCGGGGCCGCGTTCCCGTGATCGCCGGCACGGGCTCCAATTCGACGGCCGAGGCGATCGAGCTGACCCGGCTCTCCGACGAGGCGGGCGCCGACGCGGTGCTCGTCGTCGCGCCCTATTACAACAAGCCCAGCCAGGAGGGCCTCTTCCGGCATTACTCGGCCATCGCCGAGGCCACAGACCTTCCGATCGTCCTGTATTCCATACCGTCCCGCTGCGGGGTCGAGATCGGCGTTCCGGTCGTCGAGCGCCTGAGGGCCAAGTATCCAAACGTGCGCTGGATCAAGGAGGCGGGCGGGTCGGTGGACCGCGTCGACCAGCTGAAGCGCGCCATGGGAGACGACATCGTGGTGCTGAGCGGCGACGACTCCCTCACGCTGGCCTTCATGGCCTCCGGCGCCGAGGGAGTGATCAGCGTCGCCTCAAACGTGATCCCCAAGGAGATCGCACGCATGGTGCGGCTCATGCAGAGGAACGACTTCGCCGGCGCATCGAAGCTGCACCGCAGGCTCTACCCGCTCTTCAAGGCCCTCTTCATCGAACCCAGCCCCGTGCCCGTGAAGGCTGCGCTCGCGATCGCGCGGATCATCGGCAGCGACGAGGTCCGCCTCCCGCTCTGCCGTATGGAGCCCGCCAACCGCGCCATCCTCGCGCGGGCCGTCTCCCCGTTCCTGCGCTAACCTCCGCCATGGCCCTAAGAATCCTACTGAACGGAGCCCGAGGCAAGATGGGGCGCGCGGTCGCCGACGCCGCCCCGGGCATGGGCGTCGCGATCGCCGCCGCAACCGACCTGGGCGACGACCTGCGCGACGCGATCCGGTCCGTCGACGCCGTCGTCGACTTCAGCTCGCACCAGGCGACCCGGGCCCTACTCGAGCTCGCAGCAGCCTGCGGCAAGCCCCTTGTCATCGGCACGACAGGCCATTCCCCGGAGGAGAAGGCCTCGCTCCTCACGCTCGCAGCCCGCCTGCCGTGCGTCTGGAGCGGCAACTTCTCGATCGGCGTGAACCTTCTCTTCGCCCTGACACGGAAGGCCTCCCGCGCGCTCGGCGAGGACTTCGACGTCGAGGTCGTGGAGATGCACCACCGGATGAAGAAGGACGCGCCCAGCGGCACCGCCGCGCGGCTCCTCGAGATAATCCTGGAGGAGCGGAAGCTCGACCGGGCCGCGCTCCGCCACGGGCGCGAGGGGATCACGGGCGAGCGGGCCCGCGCCGAGGTGGGCGTCCACGCCCTCCGAGGCGGCGACGTCGTCGGCGACCACACGGTCGTGTTCGCGGGGACCGGCGAGCGAATCGAGCTCACCCACCGGGCGGGCGACCGGGCCGTGTTTGCGCGCGGCGCCCTGAGGGCCGCCCAGTGGGTCGCGACGCGGAAGCCCGGCGTGTACGACATGCAGGACGTGCTCGGGCTCGCCTGAGATCCTCCGGATGATCACCTCGATCCAGGGAGTCCTTGTCGAGGCCACCCCGCTGCGCGCGGTCGTCGAAGTGAGCGGGCTCAGCTACGAAGTGAACGTGCCCGTGACGACCGCCGAGCGCCTTCCGCGGGCGGGGTCGGTCGTCAGGCTTCACACCCTCGTCGTCTACAGGGAGGACTCGCAGACCCTCTACGGCTTCGCGACCGCGGAAGACCGGGACTTCTTTCGGCTCATGATCGACAACGTGACCGGCGTCGGCCCCAAGGTAGCCCTCTCGATCATGAGCCGCATGTCGCTTCCTCTGCTCGCCGGCGCGATCCGGGCCGGAGACATCGCGGTCCTGGCGAAGTGCCCCGGGATCGGCAAGAAGACCGCGGAAAGGCTCGTGGTGGAGCTCAAGGCGAGGGTCGGCGCGACGGGGGCCGCGGTTGACGCGCTCCTCGCCGCCGACGGCTCCCGGCACCAGCGAACGCCCCGCGCGGATGCGGTGGGCGCTCTGGTCGCCCTGGGCTACAGGGTCAACGACGCCGACGAGGCGGTGCGCCGCGCGTCGATCGCCCTCGGCGCGGACGCCACGACCGAGGCGTTGGTCAAGAAGGCGCTCGGCTGAGGGGCCCTCCGGAGGGCCCATGCAGGCCGGCTCAGCGCTGGAACCGGAACGCCGTCATTTCCAGCGACTCCCGGGAATCGCGGCCGCCCTGGGTCTCGCTTGAAATCTGGGCCTTCAGGTCGGAGTTCGGGGTCAGCAGGAAGTCGGGATTGTTCGCGGCGGAAAAGACCGGCGCCATATGGATGTCGCTTATCCAGTTCAGCGGGGCGATTTGGGGCGTTGTCTCGTCCATGGCGAACAGCGGCCTCGCCGCCGATCGGTCCGCCTGGCTTCCGGCGACGCGGGTTGAGAAGACCGGCTTCATCGGTTCGCCCGCGCCCGGAAGCGCCACGAACTCAGGGGCCGCGCGCGAAGCGCCGGACTCCTCGGCCGCCACCCCGGGAGCCCCGCTGGCCGGCGCCGAGCCGCGATTCCGAAGTCCGAAGACCGCGACAATGCAGGCCGCGGCGGCCAGGCCAGCGAGAACCGGGGCGAGGCGCCACGTGCGCGGCGCGGGGAACTCGACCGCGTACCTCTCCGCCCTTGCGGCTGTCGGCTCGGCGAGCTGCTCGGAAAGCATCGAGCACGCCTTCTGGATCCTGCAATACTGGTCGTAGACCTTGCGGCGCTCGGGCCGGGCGCCCACCTCGGCCTCGAGCCTGAGCGCATCCTCCTGGCTGATCTCGTGGTCGACGTATAGGTTGAGCAGTTCTATGAATTCGCGGTCGTTCATTTGTAGTCGTCGCCCAGCTTCGAGCGCAGGCTCTCGCGCGCCCTGGCTATGCGGCTTTTTACGGTTCCCACGGAGATGCCGAGGATTTTGGCGATCTCCTCGTAGGACTGGTTCTTGATGTTCCGCAAGATGAGAATCTCGCGGTGTTTGGCGCCGAGTCGCTCCATGCCGCGGCCGATTCGCGCGACGAGCTCACGGGTGACCGCGATGTCGTCGGGCGTCTCCAGCTCTGCAGGGATCAACTCGGCAAGAGTGGTCTCGTTGTCGGCGCCCATGGGGGCGTCGAGAGACACGGACTTGTCGCGCTTGCGCCGCCACCAGTACCAGTACCGGTTGCGCGCAAGGTTAGTCGCTATCTGGTAAAGCCAGGTCGAGAAGGCCGAGTCCCCGCGAAAGTTCGCAAGGCCCCGATGCGCCCTGATAAATGCGTCCTGCGTAACCTCTTCGGCATCCTCCGAGTTGCGCAGGAGCTGGTTCACCATCGAGAAGATGCGGTCCCAGTACCGGGACACCATCTCGTCGAAGGCGGACGCATCCCCGCTCTTGAATCGGTCTACAAGAACGCGGTCCATGGCCACCTCATGAGCTTTGGTCGACATTCGGTCTTCCATGCTCTGACGGGCATACTTGTGAATTGTTCCCATGGATTTAACGTGGAGCCATTGAAGCAAATGCGCCCGGGCGCCGCGGTCAACGCCTTCGACCCCAGATAGGCCTGAAAGGGCCAGTCAAAATCAACTCGGTTGTCGAACCGGCCGACGTTCCAGGCCCCTACGCTTCGATCGGTCTGCGACCGAATCGTTTGGACTTGCGATGGGTTTCCCCAGATCCTTTAACCCTTCGTTTTGGCCACCCGCCAATGCTTCCCATCGTCGATTTCGAGAACAGTTTCGCGGTCGCCGCATTCGTGCAGGCCAGGCTGAGGGCGATGTATCCCGCGGCCGGCGATGCCTGGCTGCAGCAGCTGTTCAACGACATAAACTCCCTGTTCGCGGGGAGGGACCCTGCCTATGCAGGCAACGACCTGCGCTACCATGACTTGCGCCACACCCTGATGGCCGTCGTATGCATGACAGTCCTCCTCGAGGGCCGGCATGCCGCCGGAGACGGCGTGCCCCTCGCCGCGAGGGACTTCGAGTTGGCGATTGCCGGGGTGCTGCTGCACGACACGGGCTACCTGAAACTGAAGAGCGACACCGACGGGACCGGAGCAAAGTACACATTTTGTCACATACTAAGGAGTTGCTCGTTCGCAGCCTCCTTTCTGCCCAAGCTGGGCGCCACGGACGTTGAGATCGAGAAGGTCCTGTCGGCGATTAACTGCACGGGGCCGAACTCCGAGATCAGCCGCCTCCATTTCCGCGATCCGGTGAGCCGGTTCGTCGGCTGCGCCCTGGCGACGGCGGACTACCTCGCGCAGCTGTCCGACCCCCAGTATCCCGACAAGTTGGGCCACCTTTTCCGGGAGTTCCGCGAGTCAGACGACTTCACGCACGTGCCCGCCGAGAGGCGCGTCTTCAGGTCGGAGAACGACCTGATCTGCCGGACCCCCGGGTTCTGGGTCAATTTCGTTAAACCGAAGCTGAATAGCGACCTTCAGGCCGTCTACCGCTACCTGGCGAGGCCATTCCCCGCGGGCAGGAATGCCTACCTTGAGGCTGTCGACGCAAACCTTGCGACGATCGACCGGATGATCACCGGAATCAACTCGGGCGTCCGATGAGTCCACGGCGAGGGCCCTTCGGCCCCCACCGCTGCCCTGGGCAACTCAGGGCCCGCCGCCGCGGAACGCGGGTCCGTTTGATCTTGCCGCAAGTGGCGAATCACCCGTACAACCTGACACTTAACTCGTTTCTTAGGAGGTTTGGCTTTCGAGCGGCTTTACACGTTTTCGGGGCGGGGCACATCGGTTCGCCAGAAGTGCGGGAGCCGGTTGCGGACAGTTCATCCGGCGAACAGCCAGGTTTGCTTGGCAACGGGTTAGGGCCCACCACAATGGGTTGGTAGCTCAACGGTAGAGCAGTTGCCTTTTAAGCAATTGGTTCTGGGTTCGAATCCCAGCCAGCCCACCACCTTTTTTTAAAGCGTCATCCGACACACCGCATGCATCGGCTTGTAATAATCGAAGACCAGACTGCGATCCGCGAAATGCTGGTCGAGATCCTCGCCTGCGACAAGAGCTACAAGCTGGTGGGCCAGTGCGGAGACGGTCAGGCGGGGCTGACGATGTGCCTCGAACTCAAGCCCGACCTGCTCGTCCTGGATGCCATGCTGCCGGGCCTGAACGGGGTGGACCTGCTGCGCAGGCTGACCAAGCGCCTTCCCGGGCTTCGCGTCCTCGTGTTTTCCGGCCACGAGAACCCCATCATCGTGCGCCAGATGCTGGAGGCGGGCGCCAGGGGGTTCGTCGAGAAGACGGCCGGGATACAGGAGTTCAGGAAGGGCTTGGCCACCATCGCGTTGGGCGGCACCTACTTCGGGCCCGCGGTCGCGAGCGTGCTCAGGGACGTCGTGGCCCACCCCGAGACGACCGGCTCGCAGGATTTCCTGACCGAACGCGAGCGCGAGGTCCTGCAGCTCGTTGCGGAGGGCCACAGCACGAAGGCGATCGCCTCAAAACTCGGGATCAGCGCAAAGACCGTGGACAACCACCGCACGAACCTGATGCGCAAGCTCAACATCCACGACATCGCCAGCCTCACCCGGCACGCGCTCGAAAGCGGCCTGCTCGACAACGAAGGCCGAACCTGACATTCAATCGTGACACTCCCATCGCCTAAAGGCGACGGGCTTCTTGGGATTCGATCGGGACCGT